>TARA_R110000764_G_scaffold34977_1_pt1 | contig 15272 bp, 18 predicted proteins | sample TARA_R110000764 | Tara Oceans TARA_R110000764 (sample SAMEA4398111) | marine metagenome | biome: Polar Biome; feature: [SRF] surface water layer (ENVO:00010504); material: water (ENVO:00002006), including particulate matter (ENVO:01000060) such as... | depth 5 m | reverse complement strand
CTATCCTTTACTTCTAACTCATACATCTCTTTTATCAGTGAGTTAAACTCAGCCTGTTGTTCAGGAGAAATATTAGGATCTTTATCTATAATATTTTTAATTATACCTAAAGCACCAGTGTCTGGAAGTATATCTCCTACAATATCTAAAGCTTTAGGTAACTTTTCTGCTAACCATTTGCCAAGTTTTGTATCTTTGATTTTTTTCCTATTCGACATAGAAGCAAATTTACCACAAAATCTGGAATTCTGGGCCATTTGCGCCTTCTAATATTTTATTCGCCTCGTTGAAATTGGGACATTTCCAATCTACTTTTTCGTAAATAGACTGTGCTGGATGTACGTATTCTAGTACGATTCCGTTTTTAAGTAAAGGTTTAAAAGATTTAGCATGATTGCCCCATAACATAAATATGCAATCAGGTCTGCACTCGGCTATAGTTTTTAAAACTTCGTGTGTAAACTTCTTCCAATACTTAGTATGAGAACCTGCTTGCCCTTGTCTAACAGTTAAGGCAGTGTTTAACATTAAGACTCCTTGATTAGCCCAAGATTCTAAGGAAGTATCCATTACAAAAGTTGCATGTTTTATACCCTCCCTATGGTGACAGTTATCTATCTTTTCTAAAAAAGGACTCATCTTAAGATTTTCAATAGTAAGGTTGTTAGCAAATGCTAAACCTGTAGCAGATCCATCATGGTAAGGGTCTTGACCTAAGACTACAACTCTTAGATCTTGCCAGGGTGTTTCTTTAAAAGCACGAAAGACATTTGCTTTCTCTGGAAAGACAGTTGTTGTACTGTACTCTTCGTTAAGTTTGTTTACAAGTTTATTAGCATACTCAGAAGAAAGAAGATCAGCTAAAATAGCTGACCATCCTTCACCAAGTTGCTTTTTCCAAAAATTATTTTTCATTTAAAAAAGCTTGATTAGATTGTAATTTACTAGAACTGAGCTCGTCTTTTAAATCCTTATGAAGTAAATCATATTCCGGATCATATATAGACCATAACTCTTTACCTTCTAGATTAGTCCCTAGCAGTTCTTCTTTCTTAAGGCGTAACTCCTTATCCTTGTTAAAGACTTTGTGTAAATATTTACCTTGATTTAAATAATCAAAATGTAAAACATTAGCAATGTCATGAAGACAGAATTGAGAATACTCACCTCTAAGAAAAGCTTCGTAGGATACTAAAGATGTATCAGGTATTTTAAATACCTTAACACTATACTCTGTATTAGCGATATCGTAAGAATCCACACAACATTTGTGATTTTCTAATATCTTTTCAAAGGTTTTAAAACCAATATCTTGAAGATTAGAATGCACTAATGTTACATGTTCCTTATGATATTTAGGGACATCTATATCGTATATATACGCATTTAGTAGTCGGCTACCTTTACCTTTATACGGCATTACAAAGTCAAAAATACCTTTATTAATAGGTATTAAAGGCAGTAGAAAAATAGTAACGTTGTTGAGCCTGTGTATTTTATTTATGTCCATGGCATTGCTCCGCTATTATAATATTCCATAGGATAATCCCACATATCCATAGACTGGTGAAAATGTAAACGAGTAAAAGCTGAATCAATACCTTCATACATTCTCCCATTGTATTCAAAATCTGCAGGTATTCTATTGTCTATATGTGCAGGACAGTCCCAAACAGTAGTAGGAAGTTCTCCACGGGTATCAAGGACAATAAATTTAGGAGGAAGAATTGTGTAATCAGGCGGTACTAATTGAGATGCTATAGCACCTAGACTATAAAAATAAACTTGGAAGTCGTACCTGTACTTTAAGATAGTAGATTGAAAGAACATAGCTTGAGCACTGGTCTTTATATCAAATACTCTTGCAGTTTTCTTACCATGATCTATATAAAAAAGATCTATCTCCCCCTTACAAGGCCAAATACGATAATTAAATTCTAAGATTTTTTTAAAAAGAATTTCACAATTATTTTCTTTAGCTGCTTTCTGATTAAAAAGCGGAGAAATACTTGGGCTAGATAAAGCTTCGGTAGCGAGCTTCATACCTAGATCATAATTAGCTTGACCTAATCTAATCTTACCTTCTGACTTTTTCATTTCAGAATAGTAGTCTGAACCTAGCTCATGGATTTTAGCTATACAAGTTTCGTCTTTCCAAGACTTACCGTATCCACATACTCTACATGCTTGAAGTACTATATCAGCATCTATTTCATCTATATAGTCTATTGAACTCTGCTGAGATAAAAGCTTTAAGACTTTTAAAATAGAATCTGTGGGAGCTTCTGCCTTGGTAACATAATACTTATTATCTAAGTATTCATCAGATTGTATAAGAGCATCCTCAACAAACTGCCCAAACAGAAAGTGATCCCTTGTTTCCCCATCATCTTGTGAAGATAGATACCTAGAAGGATGCTGTAGTAATAACTTTAGACGAGACTGATTGACTGCATCTAGCGCTCTATACTCTTTTGTCGTCATTGGTTGTATATTTTATTTCGTAAACTAATTTTCTCTGTTCAAAAGTTTTAACAAAGTGAACAGAGTAAGCGGTACTATTTAGATACTCAACAGTATCATCAGGTAGTATCCCTGCTTTAACCAAACCATCATTCAAAGACTTGAGCCAGATAAAAGCTAAATTATCTAGATCCCAGTTAGGTTTATACCTATCATGAGGAGGCTTCCAAGTGATGTTTCCTTTTACCATTCTAACATTTCCATAATTGATTGGGACATATATCCGTAGATGCGTACCTACAGGAACTGGAAGTTCCAGCCCTATAGGTACATGCGCTTCTACGAACTCATGAATTTGTCGAACAGTTTTTTCTCTAACGAAATGATTAATACCAGCATAAATCTTGTTGTAACCAAGCTTCATGCTTTTATTCTTAGAAATCTTTACGTGAGAAGGAAACTGAGGAAGAGTGATTTTAATCTTCTTGCGAGCCATACAAAGAGTGAACTCTACCATCAGTGCGTCCCATTAGCTCCTCCGGATTGATCTCAATAACATTATTAAAAATAGTTTGTATTGTAGATTCGGTAACTTCGGTAGGAATTAGGTATTCATCTGAGCATTCAGTAGTGTTTACACTCTTAAGCATATCTGCAATTTCACTTGCAGTAATAGTTTGGTAGTCATGCTCGAAAGTTTTAGTAGGTACGCCAATAATACTTCCATTATCATCATACTTAGCTACACCAACAGCCATGTATTCTTTAACACGCATTTTACCACGGTCAGCATAAGGAATAGCACGAACATTCATCGGGTTAACTAAACAAATTAGACCAGAGTCACCAAAGTAATTCTGAGTTAACCAGTTCTCACCTGCTACATGTAGGCCCTTAGAACATTGATTATTAGGGTTGCTGTCAATTTGAGACTCAGGTAAACTTACAGGCTTACCAAACTCAATATGAGTACGACGAGAATAATGGTCAGTGTATATTACTTTCTGCCCGCTGCTTTCGAATACGTTTAGTAGCTCTGAAATGTTACCAATAAACGTACCGCCATCTTTGCCTCCATCAGAGTATCCAGTAACTTCGTTATGGATTTCAAACTTACCTTCAGGATTACGAGAGATGTTTGTAGTATCAAGATCTAATCCCATAGAACTCCATTCAGGCATAGAAGCATAAATATAGTCATGAAGATTAATATCGTCTACCATAGCATCTTTCTTATCAGCATTACGATAAACAACTAAGTAACCTTTATCAGTTAACTTAATACCATGCTTATCGCAAAACTCAAACAGACGGTCTCTAGTATCTGCATTAGGATTAAGACAGGCTAGACTCCAGAACTTCATTAAAGCTGAAGTATCTTTCTCATTGCCATTACGAACCATAAATTCTCGTACTACAGTTTCAGGCATTGCTATGTCTATACCTTTAGCATAAACATAAGACTTTCTAACTTCTAAATACTCATGGCCATTCTGACTAATGTCGTTCATAAGCTCTATGATGTCTCTTTGCTCCTCTACCTTAGCATGTTGTTCAAGGACTTGAGAAATTTTAGACTCAGCAGAGTAGCTAAATATTTCAGCTATTTCTACTAAGGATAGTTCTCCAGAGTCTTGTAATTTGCTAAGAGCAGATTCTGTTTCTTCACCATTGGTGAAAGTTTTTTGAAAGGTAGTTCCTTCCAATACGGCAATTAAAGTATTGCCACTTCTAAAGTAATTCATATTGTTATAAATTATTAATTAATAAATAAGATTTAAGGCTTTTATAGTGAGATGAAACTGGACGATTTGGAAACATCTTAATAGCAATCATTGCTTTAGCCTGTTTATTTTCAGCGTATAGTTTTAGACTTTTACATGTAGATTCTACAATAGCTTCGTCCTTATACCATGATGTTAAAGCTGGAAATTTATCCATTTGTAGCTCTTTACCTTGAAGCTTAAAGATTTTAAGTAAATGTTCTTTAAACTCATTAGGTATTCTATTCATATATTGATCAACATGATTAGCATAGCTCTCATAAGGAATATATAAAGGTTTTCTAAAAATAGAGTGTTTTATAAATTTAGACACTAAGTTACTATATTTACTAAAGAAAACAAAGCATTCAAATAAATCGTTTTCAGAAAGATACCAGTTATCTAAGCTTACAATGTTGCTATTTTCTTCTTCTAAAAGTTCCATAACTTCAACATCTTTTTTAGCTACAGATATAAATAAAGTAGTTCCAAAACATTTTAAGTTTTTAGACAGCCTATATGTACATTTTAAGCCATTTTCATTATCTCTTGTAGACCAAATAACATTAGGCTTTTTAATAAGATCACTGACTTTACTTTTAATAAGATCAGATGTAACAAGTAAGTCATCTGCCCATTTGGTGTTTTCAGTTTCTCTATAAGCTTTATACCTAATCTCATCAGAGCCTACAATTACACGAGTTGCTCCAACCTTAGCGCTTTTTTCAAACTCTTCGGGTACTTCAATGTCAGAATACTTGTGATCAAAAAACAGTTCAAAGTTATCATCAGCCCATTTTTGAAACCATTGTATTTGGTGTCGCCAGGTTTCTCTGTTATCTTTTCTAAGCTTTAAAGAATACTTGTAATCAGCAAGCTTTAAATTTTCACGATTATCTGTAAACAAATCCCCATAGTTACTAAATTTATTAGCAATAAATCTATTCTTTCTAGGGTCAGAAGGCTCGTCCATTAGAATTTTAACATGTTTGTTTTTTGAATTAGTAGAAGTCTTTCGATACTTGTCAGAAGAATTATACCAATTACAAGCTAAATTTCTACCATTATAAAGCTTTCTTTGATTACTAAGGATTCTAGAAAATAAATAATCAATACCATCTTTATTAGTATTATTAGAAAAATCTAAACACTTTTTGTTTATATAAGGATTAGGAGAATAGTTAATTCCTTTAAGGTCTATTTGATTAGATAAATTTTCTGGTAAGACCATAGAATACTCATCGCTAAATGTTACCTGAGCTCTACCTGCAATAAGGGTTTTATACTTGTATAAAGACTGTATTTCTTTATCTTCTGGAGTAGCTAATTGTATAATTTCTAACTGAGCTGCTGTAATTTTATCTTTAATCTTACGAACAGCCTCATCAGTATACCTAATATCCTCACGAGTAAAAATAACAGGAAGGTCACCTATATTAAAAGACAAAGCTATGTTTAAATCAATCCTTTCCAATCCTATATTTTCCCAGTTGATAGGGTAAGCTACTTTACCAATAACAAGATGCATACCGTCTAAAGCACAACTAGGTTTGGCCCAAAAGTTTTTACCTTTATACACAACAAAGTCTTTGTTTAGTTGTTTTAAACTTTCAGCATAATGTATGTTATCAAAGTAAGTTAACTGTTGCCTGGTTCTTTTTTCAAATTTATCCCGCTCGTCCCAATTATCTTTAAGATAGATTTTAATCTGAGTACCGTTACACTTATCTGTAGGACAAGAATCTACAAGAGCAAGTGTAGGAGCATCAGTAGTCTTATGTAGCATGTATTTATACTCTGTTCCATCGAACCTAGTACGAATATGTACAACATCAGTATAACCAAGACCAGACTTAGAGCCCATACCAAAGGCACCAATCTGATTATTAGTTTCTTCTTTAGTAGAATTTAGATATTTCATAAAGACATTTTTGCATCTATCAGGAGATAGACCTACACCAAAATCTTCACAAGCCCAGTACCAACTAGACTGATCTTCTTCTAAAGTAACATAAACAGGAGTATTAACCCCAGCTTCTATATGAGAGTCAAAGCAATTGCTGACATATTCTCTAATCAAAGAAGCAATAGGATCTCTGTAGGGAGATTGCAACAAGTCCCACATCTTATGTAGTTTATCTTGTGCGAGCTCCGCTTTAATAGTTGTCATCTGCATATTCGTTTTTACGTCTACTGCAGCTGACGATGATTCTAATTTCATATTAGTAATTTTTGTAAAATTTTATTAGCATTATTTTTACCGTGTTTTTTAACTAAATCGCTAAAGTCCTTACAGCAATGTTCGCTGGGGATCTCGATCTGTGTTAAATTAAACTCAGATGCTATCTTTTTACCTAAAATTCTACCAGGATTATTAGGGTTATTAAAGTCATTGTCGTATAAGACATAAACTTTTTTAAACCTATCCTTTAGTTGTTGAACTACATGTTGTTTTGGAGTCATACTTTCACCTTGTAAGGCTACAGCAGGTAAACCAACAACATCTACAATACTCATTGTATCTTTTCTGGATGAAGTGATGATCAATAGATCACCTGTCTCAGGCAGCTGAGACCAACCCTCCCATACGGACTGGTTGTTATTGCTAATCCATTTTTGTTCTTTACTAAAAGGCTGATAAATTTTAAACGTTAGAACTTTATCTTTAAGTTCTCGATAAACATAAGAGTGATGGTCCGCTTTTCTAGGATGACCATTAAAAAACATAAAATCAATAGGAGATACTAGGTATCTCTCAAGTGTTGATTTAGTGATTCCAAATTCTGACCAGAATTTTTTATCAAGGTTCTGCCACTTTCTAGATCGTATACCAATGTTGACCTGCTTCTTTTCTGGTATAGGAACCTTTGGAATAGTAGCTGCAATCTTTTTAAAGTTTGCACCATCTTTAATTCCTAGGTCTCTAGCAATAATCTGGAGTGCGCCAGAAAAGTCTGTATATTCTTTTCTAGCGACTAAACTCCAAATATTACCGGATTCTCCAGTAGCAAAATCTCTCCAATAGAGAAACCCTGACCTCATCGTTACGCCGAACGATGGGACAGAGTCATCTCTAAAAGGAGATTTGTTTGCTGTGTCTAACTCTAATTCTGGGAAGTATTGTTTTAACAACTGATACTCAGAAATTACTTTGAGTATGTCTTCCTTGTAAACAATAGGGTCAAATTCAGAACTACTTAAATCATACTGCTTATGTCCAGTCATCGCTGCCTGAAGCAGTTGAAGCCACAGCTCCAGATGTTTCAGTAGCAGCAGGTCTATCAAAATTCTCTATATTAGAGGAACGAAGTCTAGAGTCTGCTTTATCTATAACCATAGACTCTACAAACGGAACAAATGTACGAACTCGTAAGTACTGACTTTCACGGCCTTGAGTACCATAATTAGTCATTACCCTTACATTTCCTGACATCCCTGACTCACGAAGCATTTTCATAACTCCATCAAGAATAGCTTTTGGGTTACCTGCAGGAAGTTGAGTCTCAGAACCACAAAAACAATGAGCCATATGCTTAAGCTTCTTTAGAAACTTAATAATATTCTCCTCTGTATCATCGTCTTTTGGATACCAAAAAGCAAGATTAACTTCAGCTTTGTTTGGGTCAATAAAGAAAATCTTGTAATCCGGAGCATTAGGATTAGACTTATCCTCTTGCTTTATTCTTTCTACTCTAGTTGAGCAGTTCTCTACTACGCCAGCAGCACCACTGTTGAATATTGCTGCGTTTTCTTTTGCATCATAAGATGCATCGTTTAAGTTAAAAGTCTTTGACATTTTAATTAATTAGGATTGTTAAAATTAGATACTTCTTCGGCAGTATCTAAGCCGTTTGATGATAGTGAAACTTGGTCAAGAATTTGTACAACATCAAGTGTTACAGCTGATTCTTGGTTAGTTTCTAATATTAATGTGCAAGCTACAGGATCCTCATTGACAGTATCTGTGAGGATATAGTTACTATGAGAAGTCTCATCTAGATTGTAAGTCTTTACAAAGTGAGACCAAAGCTTGCTATCCTTAAATGTAAGGCCAGCATACTCTTTCTTAACTTTTACAGTATGACCTTGACCTTTCGGTAAAGACATACCTGTAGCATTAATTATAGTCAGCTGGTCTCTCGTAAAGTCAAAGGCAATTTGGCCGTCATCCTCGATGCCTAGTTTCTCACAAGCTAGAGGATTAAGAACCATTAGCTTGGCAGTACGTGGGCCAGCATTCTTACAAATAGTAAGGGCTTCTAAATTAGGACATAAGTCCATTGCTTTTGCAGATGTTTTACCCCTCTGCGACGGGATTCCAAAAGAAAACTCCATTGTTTAATTTATATTTATAGGTTATAATAATTACGAATTGCGGTATCAACATATCCGAGGTCATTAGGAATGAACTCATCTTTAAAGAGACCAATAGGACTCTTACAAGTATCAGCTCCGCTGTTGACAGTACGGAAACCAAATTTAAGACCTTGCCCAGTCATCTTAGAAGGCTCGGCATATAATACGATAGAACTGAATGACTCAGGTACAAACTTCTTTAGTTGCTGACCTTGAACAGCGATACGTTCCTGTGGAGAACCATTGTCATCAAAGGTAGTTTCTGGATGAGCAAACAAGTAAACAATAATATCATCTCTAAGTTTATCATTAATAATATTTAGTAGATCATACTGAGCGCCTGCAAATTCTGCCCACTTATCAAAGCCAGAACGTTTACGAAAACGGCTAGACATTACAGTGTCAGTTTGAAGACGAGACCAAGTGTCTATAACAATACTCTTAATGTTCTCTCTCTTGTGTGCAGGTTTAAGAATTTGCTCTATTACTTCAAGAGTGTCATTAGACTTGTAGTAATTATTCTTTTCCTTACTATACAGTTTAGTAAATTCAGGAGCAGGTAAAGGCTTCTGATCTGTATTAATGATAATAGTTTCTTCAGGGTTTAGTCCTTGTATACCAGCTTGCTGGATTGGACAAATAGAGGTAGACTTGCCGGAGCCAGATCTACCTACGACATACGTTAATGTAGCCATTTAGTTTTTATTTATGTTTGAGAAATATCCCATAACCTTACTAGCAAGGTCAGGGTTTGCGTTAAGCTCGTCTATTGTAGGAAGCTCTTTCATTTTTCCGATAGCGCCAATAAAGCCCATAGCTATATCAACATTGTCCATACCATCTCGGTTCTTTAATACAGAGATACCGCGATAGAAAGACCCGAAAGTATTCATATCATAACCGTTATGAGTATTAAGTCTATGCCTCATTGGGTTAAACAATGATATTACAGTATCAGCATCTTGAGCTGGATTACCGCTATCTTTAAAGTCAGACAGTTGTGGATCAGGATGAGCATTAGATTTTCTATCCATGCTCTCAATAGATCTGTTAAACTGACTAACTACTACAGGAGAAAAACCACACCTGTTACGAAACTTAATAAGCATTTCTGACAAGTCATCAATAGCTCTTTTCTTGTTTCCCATGTGGTCTTTATTAGGAGTAATTAAACCAACGTGGTCTATTACTACTACAACAATAAGATTAGGATCATAGGCTCTGAAGTTCCAGTACCCATCTTCTCTCTTAGTTATCTTACCAACTTCATTAGCTAAGGCTAATAAGTCTTTGTATACAAACAGAGGACTAACAGAGCCATCTACAAACTCTACATAGTCTGTTAGCATATCAAAATAATCCTGAGCTTCACCTAGTAATCTATCTTCTTCTAAGGATAATCTATAATTACCTCTACCGAAAATCTTATTTACACTTAGCAAATACTTACCGTCTGATTGTTCATATACTCTTCTAGCCATTAGCTTAGCCATAAGAGGCATAGTTGCCATCTCTAGGTTGTAGTATTTGATTCTAATCTTTGAAACATTTTCAGGATTTGCTAGTATATACTCAATAGGATTAATTACATATGAATCTAGAACAGCAGAAGATTTACCAGTACCAGTACCTCCTCCCCATAGATCATAACGTCCACGTTGAACATTGCAGATAACATCGGTCAGTCTGTTAAACCCCATAGGCAGGCCTTCATTAAGACCTTTCTTACCACGTTCAACCTCTTTCCAAAAACTATCCTTGATTATGTGAAGATCCTCGCTCATATTGTGACATCGTTAGCTCTTTAGTTTCTAATTCGTTTTGCTTACGTTTTGTGGCTACTGCATCATAAGCCTCATCTTTGGTCATACCTTCTTCTTGAGTAAGGCGCCAAACTTCTTTCATCCATCCCATTTATTTGTGGTTTTTATTGGTTAGTAAAATTTCATAGATTACATCGAGAGCTTCCCCATCAGACATATCTGTATCTTCTTCCTGTAGTTTTAAAAGAAAAGCTTTTGCTTCTGTTTCTTTTTTAGAAAGATCATATAAAGCAGTAGCTATTTTTTCTAAGGCATCAATGGCCCTAGGTAGGTCACCTTCTATTAGCTTCCTACCCATTAAGGTATTATGTAATTCCATATGTGTTAGATTGTTTGCCGACCCGCTTGATTAAAGACTTCGACTTTGTTTTCATTTTCAATAATCTCTTCGCAAAAAGCTGCAAGACGAGAAGTTACAGAGTCAGAATCTTTCTTGCTAATAACATAATCAGCTCTTTGAAGATAGTCATACCCGCTTATTCTCTGTGTGTTTACATACCTAGTAGCTGCTGATACAATAAGCTCAGGATCAGAATATTCAGGATAATCTTTTACAAACTTAATCATCTTCTCTACGCAGGATTTCTTAGAGCCCATAGCTCCTGCCTTTTTATTCTTAAAGACATTACGGTAATTGTCTATCCAGTCTGTAATATTTTGGCTTTTAGGAACCTTTTTATTACTTAGAATAATTTCTGAAAGACTATCTTTCCAGGCAAGTATGTATCCATTGGATACTAAATGTTCTTTGTTTACTATTAATAAGCTTTTAGACATTAAGCTTTCTAATAGCTTAATATCAGTTCTTAATAGTTGAATAAAGACTTGTTCATCAGGGGTTAATCCCTCCGGATGAACACAATTTATTATTATATTCATTCTCTAGCTTTGTCATTAATGATTCTACATCCAAATAAGTAACATTCTTATCTTTCTTTTGTCGTCCTTCTAACCATTTCTTTTCTTGAGTATCTTCACTAAAGAGATTTATGATTAAAGCTTCTTTGCCTTCTTTTGCACGAACAGTACGGCCAGTACGTTGAACGTTGGTAAGCTCACTACTAAAGCCAGCGGCAACAACAGCAAGAGATAGGTCAACAAAATCAAATCCAGCATCTAACGCTTGTACAGAAGATATAACACGAGTGCCAGTCTTCTGATCCATAAAGTCATTAAGGATTTCTTTTTGCTTTTTCTTACCTATTTTACTGTGAAATGTTACGGCTTCTTGGCCGATTGATTTAGTAATCTCATCGGCAAAACCAATTGATTGTGAGAAGATTATCCCATACCTATTGGGACATAAAGATACAATATCTTTAACAATATCTATCTTGTTTGGGTTATTAATGCACAGAGTTTTTCTAGCATTCATATGCCTAAAATACAATGCACTAAGCTGTCTTTGCTTAGCATTACCATTTACTCTCCAAGTGTTAGCTACGGTCATAGATGGACCATGTTGACTTAACTGAGCTGCTATCCCTCTAAACTGATTGTTAGCCTTTATATACTCTTCTCTTAAGTCATTAGGCATAGTTACTGGTACGTTATAAACTTTGTACGGACTAATCCATCCATGCTTAATACATTCGTCAAACTTAACTACATCAAATACAGGATACTTACTTAAGATCTCCTCATGTTTTCCATCTTTTCTTTCAATGGTAGCACTCAATCCTAAGAAGTACTTGTGTTCAATATTTAGTATGACATTTCTAGTTTCTGTAGGTACGGTATGAACCTCATCACAGATAAGAAGATCACAAGCAAACTTAGCAGGCTTCATCGCTGCAGTATTGTTTACTACAACAGTTGTATAGTCTGATAAATTAAAAGCTTCTAGTTCTTTTTCCCACTGTTCTTTAAGAACAATAGTAGGTACAGTAACTGTTGCAGTTTTTATCAAACCTTTCTTACGCAAACCTCGAATGCCTAGTATAGCTATTCTAGTCTTACCAAAGCCTGTAACAGCTTGAAGACATCCGCGATATCCTTTGATAGTCCATGCGTTTAAGGACTGTATTTGTCTTTCATCTCTAGTCATGTTATTATTAAATATGATTTTTAAAATATTCGTAAATTTTAGCTTCTTCAGGATATATCTGGATCCATCCAGTTATTTTTTTATACGAGTATAAAACAGTAGCATGGTCTTTTCTTATGTCTTCAAAGATTCCATTAACTTCCTTTCTGTAACTAAATATTTTTCCAATTGCAGATAACGTAAGGCCTAACTCAGATCTCATAAGAAACATAGCCCATTGCCTTGCTTTTACAACATCTCCTTTCCTACTATTTTCTAATATAGATAGTGGCGGTAGCTTAAAATAAGATGCTACTAGGTTAAGAATTTTAGCAGGCTCTAAGTCACAAGAATTAGGTATAGATAAAAAAAGCGGGAGATTTTCCCGCTCATCTATTGCTTTTATTAACTCTTCTCTATCTGGTCTAGCCATTCCTACATAAAAGAATGGATGTGGTTTTATTATTTCTTCCAATGATTTGATATTTCAGGGTCAGCAATCATAGGTATCTGGCGCATAAACTTATTAGCGCCTTCTTCCATAAATTGTTTAACCCTAGGTTCAACTTCTAATACTATACTCTCAGGGCATTCTATAACTATCTCATCATGAACTAAATTAATAATCTTAACTATACCAAAGTAGTTACTATCTATAATCCATTTGAATAGTTTGATACCAGCATACTTTGTTTGAGACGCAGCTGTACCTTGGATTACATAGTTTAAACCTTTACGTTCAATAATACCTTTCATCTTAAAGTATTCTTTAACAGTAGGCTTATAGTATTCAAGATACTTTTTTGTCTCAAAAGATTTATTCTGCTTATACTCATCCCAAAAACCAAAGGCTTCTACCTTTTCTTTTAGTTCTAGAAAGTCATCATAAAAATCTATAAAAGACTTACGCTTACTAATAGGATCAATAAGAACATATCCAGTAGCCAGGGGTTTCTTCTTAGCTATTTCAAAATAATCTTTCAACCCACTAAAGGCTTTGAAGTAATCTTTTTCTGCACGTTTAGCTATATCGATAGGAATGTTTAGGTTTCTACTAACTGTTTCACCTGTACCTCCATAAGCTAATGCAAAGTTAAAGCCCTTCATTACCTGTCGTTTATCTTTATGAAACTTCTTGATGTCTTCTAGTGTAACAGAAGCTAACTCTTTATATACTACTTGAGCAGCATACGAATGCAGGTCAGCTCCTCCACTTGTGTAAAACTTCACAAGATTAGGTTCATTAGATATATCAGCAAGTATTCGAGATTCTTGAGAAGCATAATCACATACAATTATCTTGTTACCAGATTCTGCTTTGAAACAAGTTCTGTGTCGATCATCAGAAGGTATCTGTTGCAAATTAGGACTGTTTGTTTTCCTGTTACCACAGGACATACGGCCAGTATCCTTTATCTGCCTAAATGTAGTATGAACTCTACCAGTCTCAGAGTTAATAGACTTTAAGATACTTTCACCAAAAGTACTTACAAGCTTTGTAGCTTTACTGTAAGCACGGTAAGTTTTTAGTATTTCAAAGTCATCTATCTGAGATTCTAGTAATCTTATATCTACACTATGTTTATCTTCTTTAGAATCATAGGTGTTTATACCTACAATTTTAAATAGTTCTAAAACTTGCTTATCAGATTTCCAATTAATAGAGCACTTGAGTTCTTCAGAAAAAAGACTAAGCTGGTTATCTACAAACTTGCTATTAGGATAATGTTCCATTACCCAGTTATTAAGTTTCTTTTCCATCTTATCCTTCTCTATTACATCTTCTTTCATCTTTTCAGACCAACTATGCGAGTCAAGATAAATACCGCAGTGCTCTATATAAGCAAGTGCTACAACAAATTTATTCTCAAGAGCTAGACACGTAGAAAGATCATTGTTATTAATAGCTAATTCTTGTAATTCTTTAAGCTTGTGCAGATGTTGCACGTCTGTTGCAGAATATTGAATAACTTTTGTTGAATATCTTTCTTTTTGAATTAACCCACGTATTTCTTTTTGTAGCGGAACTTTTAAATATCTTCGCAAACATCCGTCTAGACTACGATAGCCAGCAGGTTTTCTTAAGCCTGTAGTCAGGACAGTCTCTGCTAAGAAAGTGTCAAAAACTTTAGTACATATAAAACCTTGTTTAAGCAGAAATCCGAGATCAAATTTAGCATTATGCATAATAAGAGTCTTACTTTCTAATATCTCTTTAAGAGGGCTAATATCGACTGTTGCAACGTCAATTACGTATTCGTTTGTTCCAGTACCTATTTGAAGGTAGATAAGACCACAAGTGTGCGGATCAAATCCTTCTGTTTCTGTATCTACAGCTAGAGTATGATGATAGTGAATATCATCTATCATAGCAGCTAGAGTACAATGCTGAATAGTTTGAGGGTAGGAAATAAAAAGTTCCATTTGATTTGTTACAAAATAAGTCATAGCGTATATTTATTATTCTTTTAAATCTTCATAAATTTCTTCTTCTATCTCAGCTAGCAAGTCACGAGTAACAAGCTCTAAGATAGATTCACGTTTATGAAGTATGTCGGTTATTTCTACATACCCTCCTTCTGAAGGATTTTCGTAAGTAGCAGGTACAAATTCGTAGAAATCATATTCTATTTTTAGATCTATGTTTCCATAAGTATAGTCAGTGTTCATTTAGAAGTGTTTAAGTTATATGTTTTAATAAATTCTACTACTGCTGTGTATGTTGTTATATGTTTACTTGCATCAAAACATTCAAAATGAGAATATTCAATACCTTCTTCATTTTCGCCTTCTATCTCACAAGTACCTTGTCTTATAATAACATCATAACCTAAATTCTCA
>TARA_R110000764_G_scaffold123181_1_pt1 | contig 15277 bp, 16 predicted proteins | sample TARA_R110000764 | Tara Oceans TARA_R110000764 (sample SAMEA4398111) | marine metagenome | biome: Polar Biome; feature: [SRF] surface water layer (ENVO:00010504); material: water (ENVO:00002006), including particulate matter (ENVO:01000060) such as... | depth 5 m | reverse complement strand
GCAACGCCAATATAGCCTGTCTGGCGCAAGCCAACACCAGCTTTTGTAGCATCGTTGTTGCCGTTATAGATTGTAAAGGGACTGTCTGTAGTCGCTGGCCCGACCATATAGTCGCCCTGTGAGTTAAAGTTGGCACGTTGGGTGTTGTTTATCTTAAAGTTAGCCTTATTCGAAGACGTATCATATGCGATAGCGTATGACTGCGAAGGGTCAGCTTGGGTATCTGCAAAACGTAATGTTGCGGACCCTTCGCTATCTTCGGTGATAAGAACTTCAGTATTTGTACCATCCACGGTGAGGCCACCAAGCGTAGGGCTGTCGTTAGGCTGCACGGCACTGTCAGCTAATGTACCCTGTGCAGCCGTGGCGTAGGCTGAAGCTGCCGTAGTTGCAGCTGTACCTAAGCCAAGAGAAGTCCTAACGGTAGCACCTGACTCAGCTACCCACGCGGAGCCGCTACCAACGATGAAGTTACCATCTGTCTTAGCTAAAGCAGCGATAGCGGTCAGGTCCGCGTCGGAGGCTTGCTTAGCGTCTAACTGTGTTTGAACAGCAGAGGTAACACCTCCCATGTAATTCAACTCAGTCCCTGTTGCTGTAATAGAAACACCAGCCAGGTCAACTGCGTCGATGTAGGCGATGCCGTCTACGTACAGGTCTTTCCACTCGTTAGTAGCGGAGCCTAGGTCATAGATGCCATCTGTCTTAGGGTGAAAGCTAGTCCCAGAGCTTACGTACTCCTGGGCAGGACCTACTACCGTAATGACCCCACCCTCAGCCGTTGTACCGTCGTGTGTGTGACCGGTAGCTGAGGCAAAGGCAGCCACAACAGCATCAAATTCACCGTCTAAGTCAGATGCATCAATAACGTTCCCGTTAGCAATGTTGTTAGCACCATCGTTACGTATGTAACCTTGTCCCATTCGTTATTTCCTATCGTTATTTGCGTATTCAAGAAGAACAGTGTCAATCACAAAGGGTGGTTCGCCAGCTGTTGCGAACTCGTACTGAAGTGATACTGTAAAGAAAGAACCAGTTGCCTGTGTCTCGATTACTGTCTCAGGGTTACCACCGTAAGCGGATGTACCGAAGATGGCTGAACCGAGGATAGTGAAACTACCACCACCCGACAAGGGTTGGATAACGTCAGGTCTCTGAAAGTCATACTTAAATGTAAGAGTACCTGTCACGTTCCCTTCTGGGTCGTAGTAGGTTGTAGCCTTATACAAAGTCTTACGTAACCGTGGATCATTGATAGCCATGAAAGGTGTGTAGTAGAAAGCCGAGATAGTTGTACCATCAAAGTCATTACCTGAGTCCAACGTGTACACGTAGCCTGTCTCACCAGAGAACTGGGTAACCTCTGTAGAGCCCGTGATAATAGAAGTAGCACGGTAGGCTTTAATACCTGTTGTTTTACCCCAGCTGAAGCCAGCAGCCTCCTGATCGGTAAACTGTGTACCTATAAAGCCGTCAGTAACCGAGTCTAAGGTACCAGCCGTGTACCCCACGATGCGGTACTGAGACTTACCACGTATAACAAGTGATGTTAGGTTAGTAAAACCAGTAACAAAGTCAGTCAGTTCATCCTGGATTTGACGAGAGGCTAGGCCAAGGCTAAAGTCACCGATACGGGCTGTAGCACCTAGAAGTCGCAGACCGTCAGGCCCCATGAACATAATATCACCACCTACTTCTTGGATAGTGTCGGGTTCACTGCACCCAAGATCATCAGAGATGTCGGACATAGCAAAGTCAGCAGCTGTGTTACCCGAAAGTTGGTGGATAGATGACTGTGTAAAGATAATCATCTTTTCACGGAAGACGATAAGACCGGTAATGTCGAAGGGTAGGCGAAGGATACCTGCACCGTTAGCAGCTGTGTAATCGTTCTGTGCAAATGGAGCACTGAAGACTAGGTTACTGCCGTTACCAAAGAACATGTGGTTCTTAAAGGACCTGACAGAAGCTGCACCCAGGATGTCTGTAGAGCCGTCTAGTACAGTAAGACCTTCTGAGCTGTTCCAGGAGACAGGGTAGTTCGACCCGTCCACCATAGCTACACGTTCTGTACCATCAAAGTTAAAGCTAGCGAACCTACACTTAGTACCACCCGACATATCAACGCTTAGGAAGGTCATAGCGGCGTCATTAGCAGGGCTAGAGGCCAAGGTCGGGTAGATGCTTAGGGTACCCCCACCAGAGGTGATAGTAGGCACTGAGAGGACCGTATAGACCTTCTCAACACCAGCGATGGAGAAGGTGTCCCCTACGTGCGGTACATAAGTGTCACTACCTACACCATCTACAATTAAGCTAGTGCCTGTCTGGGACCCACCGTTGACAAGAACTGTACCGTAGCTTGGTGCACTCTCGTTAGTCCAAGCACCACCTATGCTCGACCACAATGTTGACTCACGCCAAGCTAGCGTAGAACCAGTCTTAGAAGCAGAGTCGTATACGTGGCGTAAGCCTTCGATGTTAGACGTACGGTTAGTGAAGGTGAGAGCAGCCTTATCAGCAGGGCTCGAGTCTAAGGAGGTTGTCAGAGTTAACGTAGCTTCTTTGTTAGTGGAACTATACGAGACACCAGACGAGGCTATCGTGTAAGTATTAGCGACACCTGCTATAGTGAATGTATCAGCATCACTAGGTTCAAAGAACAGATTAGATACTACGAGTGTAGTTCCAGACTGACCACTACCTTGTGCTACAGCTTCACCGTAGACCGGTACAATGGAAGACGAGTACTTACTAAACCCATTGATACGACGATAACCACCTTTAACAGATGGTTCGAAGTTAGTGAGGATACGAGCAGAGCCAGGAGCCTTGATACCTTGCTGGAGTCTGGACACGTTGCTGACCAAACCCCCTCTAAGTTCTACTGGGATGCTTTCCCAACCAGTAGCCATCAGGAGATCCTATCATTCAAAGTACCGAGACCTACCCCTGTCAACCGTGTATCACGTACGTACTCATACCTATTGATGTAGATATTACGCATGTTCTTAATACCTTCCTGGAACTTATCCAGTGACATCTGAGCCGACTGGTTATCGTTACGGAAGATCTGAACGTAGTACATAGCTCCGTCTACAAGTACGTGACGGAAAGACTCAGGTACGTCTGGTACGTCTGAGTATAGTACAAGGTCGACAGGTAAGCTGTACGTCTCATAGATAAGAGTGTAGGCTTTGTCAGGGGCAGGGTACACGATGTACTGGTTACCTGGGGCCCGTATGATGAAACGAGGTAAAGCTCGGATACCAGTGTCGGTTGTATTGTACTCATCGTCTACGTGCTTAGACAAGTACTCTTCGTAGTCCATCAACCGCAGACGTACAGTCTCGTTACCGAGGGTGCTGTCACGCTTGATACGGAACGTATTGAAGTCTAGTGTCTTAGCGTTGGACGGGTAGTCGTAACGAAGGTCACCAGCTGTGAGTGTGTCTTCCTGCTCTAAGTAGTTGAAGGGCCACTGGAAGGCCTCCTGGTTAAGCAAGCGGATAGAGGAGTTGATAGCGTCCTTAGCCGTGTTGTAGTAACCGGTAGCTGTGGGGAAGTCCCCAGAGGCTAGCTCAGTCTCGTTGACACGGCGGCTAAGATCGTTGACTAGGTTTAAGTAGTTGTAGGCCATGTTTACCGTTCCTTAATTGGAAGTTGAATAACACGTTCAGCTACGAGCGAGGTATTGTATGTGATAGCGCAGGTTACCCGGTATGTCTGATTAGCTGTTCCAGCAGTCCAACGAGCAGTCGCTACCGTGTTCGTGTTGCTTTGGGCACCGAGGGTTAGTCCATCTACTGTCGAAGCGGCTGAGATAGCAGTCTTAGTGCCGTCTGAGTCACGAACGAACCAGGCAACTGAGTCAATAGTGTACGAACCTAGGAAGCGCGACCAGTCTACAGTGTAGTCCTGTGTTTCGTCAGGGTCTTTGAAAGGCCATTTCATTATGCTGCAATCCTTATCTGTGTGTTCTCTTCCTGTACGTACACAGTGAAGTCGATGTCTTCAGCTGGAACGTATACAGCACTATCTTGGTACTTTACGTAGGTTGAGTTAGAGTAGTCCTCAACACCTACAAATACGTTGTTATTAGCTTCGGGGACGTAGACGGTGTAGTCTGTGTCCTGCTCGAAAGGAGGCCACTCCATCGCTTGTACGACAGTTACCTCAGAGGTATTCTCAACACTTGTAGCTGTTACAATGTGTAACTGAGCTACTACAGGAACTGATACCTCTGTAGTAGACTCGTAGGACACCGCTGTTAGATCATGAAGCTGCGCTACAGTATTGGATGTGACCTCAGCTGTGGTCTCAGTGGATACTGCAGTTATGTTCTCAACCTGTGTTATAACAGGTGCAGTTACTTCAGTAGCAGACTCAGAGCTAACAGCTACAAAGACATAAGTGTACCCGATGTAAGGCACTGTTACTTCAGTAGCAGACTCAACACTTACACTGTTTAAGTTCTCAAGCTGAGCTATACTAGGTATAGTCAGTGTTGTTGCTGAACTTACGTCTGTAGCGTCTAGTATATTAAGTTCGTCTACATCAGGAGCTGTTACTTCAGTAGATGACGTAGCACCTACAGATAAGAAGTTATGGACTTGTGTTATTGAAGGAGTAGTAACCTCAGAGGCAGACTCAACAGATACAGCTGTGAGGACATTAACCTCAGTAGCAGTAGGTACTGTTACCTCAGAAGCAGACTCAACAGAAGTAGCAGAGAGTACGTTGGCAACTAGCCCAGGGGTGCTAACCTCAGTCTCAGAACGGACATGTCCTCCGTACTGCTCAGCCCCGAAGACCGCAGTTCCGTAGAGGGCATACCCGCTAGCTCTGAGTGAATGGTCAGCCATACCCCTAGCGCCTTACTTAAGCGTCACGGATAGTGATTGAAACAGCATCCAATGAGAAGGTGTTACCTGAGGTAACCGCTTGTGAGGCAGAGAGAGCACCGGTAGCATACAGCACAGAAGAGCCGTCTGTCAGCGCCCAGAAGGCAGCAGTACCAGTACCAGTAACTGAACCAGCTGAGATAGCTGGTACTATAACACGACGACCATCAACAGCGCCAGAAGCAGGGGCACCAGTGTTTACAGTATCGTTACCGAGGGTAAGGGTTGAAGTAGCTTGAGCATAGGTAGTAGCTTCTGCAGACGTGATGTCCAAGCGAGTACCGTTTGTATCAACTACCGTTAGTCCGCTGTCGAAGACAACATCAGCAATAAAAGCCATGATAGATTCCTATTAAGAGAGGGGAAGGAGGGAAGGGGCCCCTCCAAAGAGGGACCCCTAGTTAGTTTTACGCGAGGTTATCGCGGTCTACTTCAGCAGCGTTTTTGGTGTTCTCGTTGCAATCCACAACGATAGCCCAGATGCGTACAGTAGCAGCAACAAGACCAGAACCAGAAACAGCCAAGACAGCATCGATAGTATCGTCAGCAGATACAAAGCTAGGAACTACGCCACCAAGGATGGTACCAGCAGCCTGGGCTTGCATGTCAACAGCTGCCAAGTTAGCAGTTACGCCGTCACCGACAGCAACAGTAGCAGAAGTAGCAGCAGAACCAGCTGCAGTTACGAACTCGATACCAGAAGCGATGACCATAGTGTTAGCCAAGACGGCTGGACCTACAGTTGTACCAGAGGCAACACCGAGGGTTGTAGTCTTTTCGACCATGTAGGCCTTAGACTTAAGTGAAGTTGAGAGAGCCATTTAGTAATCCTTTCAAGATGTATGACTAAGAGGAAGAGGTACCCCAGTTTCCCAGGGTACCCACTTACTTAGGCCAAGTTGTACTTAGCAGTGACGAGAGCTTCTGGACGCAGAATCTTACGACCGTAGAGGTGCATACCACGGACGATGTCAGCAAAGCTGTCAGGGTCACGGTAAGTCTCAGTCTTGTTGATCTGCTCAGCAGTTGCTACAGCGGCGTCATGACCACCAACGATAACACCATAGTCAGTGTTCTGGTTAGCAGTACCAGTAGTAGCTGCACCACCGCCGACGCTTGGCAGGTTGTTGGATACGTACACGCGGAAACCGTTCCACTTGTTCATAACCAAACCGTTGCGCAATGCACCGGAGTCACCGAAGTCAGCATTCAGGAAGCGGCTATCTTCGTCCATCAGAACTTCAAGCATAACTGGGTCGATAACGATCCAGCGGCCATCTTTATCAACGCTCTGTTGGTCAAGCAAACGACCCATACGGTTGATAAGCATTACAGGAGAAGCGTAAGCTGTTGGCAGAGCAGTAGCACCTGGCAAACGAGCAGCCACTGGGATCGAGTGATCGGCAGCAGAAGAAGTTGTGATGTTACCGAAAGAACCCTTGATGAGCTTCATGGAAGTCAGCAATTCGTCTGTACCAGCAGTAGAAACAGCAACAGTGCCGTTTACCTGGTCGTTGACAGTGTCACCAGTTGTGTGCAAAGCAGACTGCTTGTAACCGGAGAGGTAACCCAGAACTTCTTGGTCCAGCTGGTCAGCCAAGCGGTAAGCCGCACGGTTGGTAGCAAGGTCCATGAAGTTGACGTGGCTGTGAGCTTCTTCGATATCGTCGATCTTGAATGCGAAGTAGTTAGCTTTGTCGACTGTCAGGGAGAAGTCTTCGTCGTCAAGGTCCTGAGCAGCGATCTGTGTACCACGAGCGTAGCTGGATACAGAGATTTCAGGCTCTTTGATGATCTTAACAGTGTCACCCTGTGCAGAGATCTCACCGAAGTAATCGGAGTTAGTGATGTCGTTGCAGATTGCTTTCTTACGGAATGCAAGCTGAACTTTCTTGGAATAGATAACCGAAGAGAAGTTACCATTAGGAAGGTTGCCGTGACCGGCAGCTGATGTAAAAGCCATTATATATATCCTTTTAGGTGTTTGGCTTGATAAGAGGGACGTAGTCGTGTCCCGGTTAAGAGAACCTAAACAATCGGGATAAGAGGCTGACTTGTTCTAGGGTGCATTTACGCTGCGCAGTAAAAGGATCAGATATACGCTTCAGAGTAAACGGGCCTGTACTTAATCAGGTAAGTCTTAGAGATCATTAGTGTTCAGTAGTCTACCCCGAGGGGCTACTGTAGGTGTAAACGGGTGTCCGACGTGTCGGGGCCGTTAAACATCTACAGTTATACCATACTCAAACCCTTGTGTCAAGGGGCTAAATGAGTAAGATGATATTATCGAGCACGTCCAGATACATCGTAAACGAACTTACCGGATGCCATTGCCTCTTGAATCTCGTCGTAGCGATCTTCGAACTCTTTGTCCGACATCTTGCCTACAACTGATTCCTTGAGATGTGAACCGGCTTCGTTGGTATCAACGGAGGTGCGTGTTCTTTTGGATACTGTCTTAGCAGCGTCCTTTGCCTGAGTCTTCTTAGCAGAAGGTGTCATGTTGTTGTCTACCTTATACAGGTCGATAACACGTACAACACTTGCTGCATCGTCTGCGTTCTCGTAGAGAGCATCGCGGACCCACTTAGGTTGTTCATCAACCCAGTCGTGGAAGGAGTCGGACTCACGTAGGTCATCGAAGTCACCGTGTGCCTTACGAATCTGTGTCTCAGCCTTCACTCGGATAGCTTCGAACTCAGCCTCATCAAGGGCCTTGAACCGATCATCGGCTGCAGCAAACCGCTCAGAGGCCTTCTTCTCAGCGATAGTCTCGACGATAGCAGCTACGTGGGGGTTCTTAGAAGCCCAAGCCTCGATGTCCTCATCGGTCTTAGGGGCACGGACTGAAGTAGGAGTTGACTCGAGAGCAGTGAAGCGCTCTTCCCATTCCTTCTCCTTAGAGGCCATGTGGCGACGGAGATCACCGTAACGCTTCTTAAAGGACTTCTCCTCAGCTGACAACTTACTGTCGTCTTCCTTGGGTTCAGCCTTATCCTCTTCTACCTCAACCTGGTCTTCGGTAACCTCTTCACCAGATTCATCGTCGGACTGTTCGAGGAGACCCTGTTCAGCCATGAGCTCCTCTAGTTCTTTCTCGTCCTTGTCGATACGAGCTTGTTTAGTTGCGTAATTACTACCGCGAGAGATCATAGCCTCAGGAGTAGTTACTTCTTTAATCATGTCTTTAGCCATTGTAGTTCCTTTATGTTGGGGTCAGCTTATGCTGAGTAGCCTTATCGTTGTTGGCGTATTAGTAGTACGTTACTTCTTATTCTTCTTGGTCCGTTTAGCGACTAAACCACCTTTGTTCATATTGCGGGGATCACTTCTGTCTCTCGCACTAACACTATCGTTCCGAGTAGCAACACCACCAAGACCCGAACCTGTGTTCTTTGTACGGGCAGTTGAAGGGGCTTTTGCCTGAGCTCTTGCTTGGTTCTGTGCAGCTGAGTTACCCTGGCTATCGCTGATTGCTTTATTAGAACGGGCCATAGCGCTCGAACTTCTTGCTGCGCTAGTGCGTTCAGTCTCCCGTCGCTTTGCTGCTGTGGAGGCCCCTTCACTCCTACCCGAGGAGGGTGCAGTCTTAGACGAGCGAGTGTTATTAGAGGCTGGCTTGTCAGGATCGGTAGCGGTAGCAGGGCGAGAGACGATTGGAGTAGTTGCTGTAGGAGTACCTGTAGGGGTGCTTGCAGAGATGGGATCCCCCATTGTGTTTCTACCGTACATACCTATTGCTGAGTTAGTCAGGCGCTCGGAGGAGTCGAAGAAACCACCTACATTGATGTCATTCTCTTTCGCAAAGGTCCCAGCAGCTTCACGGATAGCATTTGCTTCTGCAGTGTGTCCGTGGGACTCAAGTACAGCTGCGTTAGCTATTGATTCTGCGTACGTCTGACTGTTAGTGAATCGTCCAAGGATACCCCCAGCCAAACCACCAGCTAGTGTGCCCATGATCTTACCACCAAGGTTATCAAAGAACCCGCCTTCTTCTTCTTCTGCTTCGTCACCAGAAGACACACCGAGGTTGCCCATTGTTTGTGACATCAGTGTTTCAGGGTTGGTGTAGTCGTACTTATCCATCCATGCGTTAGGGTCTGACTGTGGTTGTTGTGGAGCACGGTCAGAGGACCTGCTTCGAGAGGGACGTGAGGCTGGGTCTACAACACAAGCGTTAGTAGCTGCATCAAAGACGTAACCAGGAGGACACGTCACAGCAGGTTGCTCTACGACAGGTGCAGCTGGGGGTGTATAACCACCTGCAGTAGGGGCCCCACTCTGTGCGGAGAAACCAGGGGTGTGTGCGTACGGGTCAAAGTCGCTGGTGAAGTTATTAGGTGCGTAGTTGTCGGAGAGAGGGTCCCCAACGACACCACCTTCAGCCATCTGAACAGGGGAGCCCTGTGTAGCTGTGTCTACAAAGATACCTTTAGCCTTAAGCATGTTAGAGATAGAAGGATCTTTTAATGCAGCGTTCTTGACACGGTCGATGATAGCGTTGTAATCAGTACCCTCTACGAGACCACCTGTTGCGTAGCCATCGAGAGACTGTATGTCTGAACCAAGGGAGTACTCGAGTATCTCTTCTTTGGCTTCAGCTGAGGCACCACCGATGCGACCTTCTGCTTCCATACCGCCAAGACCTTCTTTAGCCTTGTTGACCATCTTCTCCAGAGTGGCTACACCGATGTACTTAACTACGTCGGCTGGTACAACGTACTCACCTTCAGACAGCTTAGCATCTATGTCGTCACGTACTTCAGCTGCATTAGATCCAACTGGGATATCGTTACCGGACACTGGGTCCATCGACAGGCCATCAGTAGCTAGGCCGCCTTCTTCATAATACATCTTTTTCATTAGTAGGTCTCCGCTTTAGCACCATTGATTTTATCACGAAGCATCTTAAGGCTACGTAACGCTTTGATTTCACCCTGTAGGCGATGTAACTCCAAGGGTTCATCCCTTTGTTCTAGTTGCTTGTAGGCGTAGATTATACGTTCATCCAACTCATCACAGAAGGAGTCCCACAGTGGCTTATCATTTACTAGTCGTTTGATTTGCATTAGAGAGGTTCTCCAGTAGGTCCACCACCTTCACCTGTGTTAGCTGAGAAACCTTGCTCACCGGGGACCGGAGCAGAGCCTATACCCATACCTCCAGCTGGCATACCACCCGTAGGGGCCTGTGGTGCACTGGGGTCGCCTTGAGGGGCTGGCGGAGGGTTAGTCTCCTGAAACTTCTTTAAGATCTCAGCTTGAACTGCTGCTTCACTCATCGAGTTAGCAACCTTGTCTGGGTCGAGGTCCATAGACTCAGCGATCTCACGGATGACGTAGTCCATCTTAGCAAACGGAGCCAAGGCTGGGTTCTGTACAACTTGCAAGAACTGCATAAGGCGCTGTGAGCGTACTTCGTTAGCCATCAGGGAAGAGGTACCCTGAGCCTTAACTTCGAGGTCACCCTTGATCTCTGTGTCGTAATCGAATTGCATGTTAAAGGAGAAGAAGGCTTTACCAAGTGGGCCCAGCAGGTAGTCGTCTACGTTCTTGATGACTGTACGGATAGAACCGTTAGCAGCCGACATAAGCATAGAGATACCACTAGCTGTACGACCAACACCAGATACACCTGTCTGACCGTGGGAGAAGCTAGGGAGGCCTGTGGACTCATCAGCTAGTACCCGTGCCTTATCAAACATCTGCATGTTCTCGTTAGACACGTTAGGGAAGGATGTACCGAAGATAGCCTGACCAGGGGCACCACCTTGACGACGGAAGACCTTACCTGGGTAGATTTCTAAGTCTTGACCAGGTGTCAGGTTGTTCTCATCGATCTCGATCAGGAGGTTACCGGACAGTGCAGCGTTGTCTACAGCCATACGCATGAAACCGTTCATGAGTGTCTGGGTGTCGTCCATGTTCTCAGCCAGACCCACACCGAAGAAGGAGTAAGGGTTAACTTCATAAGGAACAGCAAAGTAAGGAATGATCTGCGGGTTAAATGGGTTCATCACCAGTCGGATGACCTGATCGTTACAGACCCAGATGTTTACGTTGAGCTGATCGGCGTCTTTAAGTTCCTTAGGGATGTCTACTTCGTGGTTCTCCAAAACCTCAGTGTCTACGTAACCCCAGAACTCCAACACTTCGAAGCGCTCAGAAGACGTTTCCTGGGAGTTGTCATCCATGATTTGCTCCCACCACTCCTTAGTGTAGGACTCACCGTAAGTCATAGCAAGATCGATAGCGTTATTACGAAAGAAGGGACGACGCTTAAGAGCACGGAGTTGTGAACGAGACATCTTGTGACGTTCTACAACATACTCGGCTTCATCCATAGAGTTAGCGTCTGGATCAGGGTAGAAGTCCCAGATGGACACAGAATCACACTGGGGCATTGTCTTGAAGCGAGGTTTGTAGTTACCCTCTTCATCCCAGTTAGGATACTCTTTATCTACAGCGAATGGGCCCTTCATAATACCAGTACCGAACAGAGCACACTCAAATGCTGCCGTACGGAGTTTCTTAGAGGCACCAGACTCCTCCAACTGGTCATGAATCTTCTTCTCCATCTTCTTAGCGGAGAGAGCAGCTGGGTGAAGGGTAACCTCAGTGGCTGTGCGGCCTTCACCTTCCTTTAGGATGTCCATAACGGGGTCTAACTTGGACTTAAGAGCCCCCAGGCGCTCGTTTAGGTCCATAATTGTCTCACCAGGCTTTAGTTTAGCGTCTTCTGGACTAATCTCAGGCGCTTTAGCCTTCTGCATCTCCGGGTTTGACTCGAAATGCACTGCTTCTGCAATACCTTCGGGAAGTGTAGTAGGATCAATGGAGATTGGGAACTTGTTATTACCAAAAAGGACCTCTACAAGCTGCCCGTAGGCTGCTAGTACCTTAGTCTTAGTGACTTTAACGAAGATACGGGACTTCTCAGTGCTTGTAAAGGACGTATCAGGGCCGTAGAGGCCACGATAGTTGCGATAAGCACGAATCCAACGCTCTTCATCCGTGTAGCGACGTGTCTCAGCACGACTGAAGCGATCAGTTACATACGAAACGACACCACCAACACCTTTGTCAGTAGTCTCACCTTCCTTGATGTCCTCAGCAAAGGAAGACTCCGCCTGCTCCATGTTGTTTTCGTTCTCTTGATCGTCCATATCGAAGTTATCCATGCGAGTTCCTTAGTAACCGAAGACTTTATCTGAGGCTTGGAAGCCAGACCGGTGATTGTTGGGATCGTAGTCCCAGAGTGAAGATCGTGGACGAGTCATGAGACCGTATCGTAGGGCGTCGTACCCGTGGTCGATTGGGCTCTTAGTGTCTACGTCCTCTGGGTTGTTCTTGTCGAGGGGGAGAGATGGTAGTTCTGTGATAAGGTTTCTACAAGTGTTGAAGAAGATTAACCGGGGCTCTTCTGTAAACTCATCTACTTGAAGTCTACGGTGTATCTCGTTCTTACCAGCAACACGGGAGCCTTTAGATCGATCCGATGGACGCCAACGGCAACCCCTTTGAATCATCTGCTCGGCCAGAGAGGGTCCAGTGTCTCCTCGGTTGTGCCAGAGGGAGCTATCGAGGACTCCGTACCGTACCCGCTCTCCACGTTCTACCTCTATAATCATATCGGCTAGGTCGGAGGCGGTAGTCTTGTTAATGTACAGTTCCCTGTAGACAACGATCTGCTCTGAAGGAGAGACTGCTAACCAGAGGACTGCTGTCATAGACCCGTATCCGTAGTCACATGCACGGAACTTAGCCCAGTCATGTGGAATATCAAATGGCTCAACTACGTGGATCTTAGGGTTGAACTCTGAGAAGGCAGCACCTTCTGATATAGTCCAATCACCTTCCAACAACTGTCGGCGCTGGTGCTCAGGCATAGAGAGCAGGTTAGCTTCGTACATACCATCTTCTGACAAGTACGGGTTGTTGAACAAGTTAGCTGGTATAAACCGACGTTTGAAGAGGGGCTTTCCCTCCCACTTGTGCCCCTTGGGCCACCGGATCGTCTCCCCGTGTTCGTCTGTAGCGTGGAAAGTCTTATTAGCTGGAGCTGGGTCAATGAACATCTTCTTAACCCAGAAGTGACCAGGGCCACCAGGGTTTGTGGTAGCTCTCATGTAGAGAGGTAACCCAGACGCACTTGTAGACCGTAGACGAGAACGCATATAGTTCCACGCAAACGGGCTAGGCCATTGTGTCAGCTCGTCGAGGCCAATCCAGTTAAAGGCCTGACCCTGGTAACGCATGACGTCGTCATCACGGTCCAGGTACGACATCCACAGGGTAGCTCCACTAGGGGCGACCCATGTCTTATCTCTTTCCATGAACTTGATACCTGGGATAGCTTTAGGGTAAAGCTGCTTAGATACTGAGATAAGTTCACGGAGTTCCTCAGTGCTACGACGGACTAGGAGTCCACGGGACTGGGGGTTGTTAAAGTATCGTACGGGGTCTGCAACCATCGCGTAGCTCTTACCACCACCAGCTGCACCTCCGTAGAGTACCTCCTGCTCACTAGACGCCAGGAAGTCTTCCTGAGGACCAGGGTTAGGGGCAAAGATGATGTCTTGAGCTTTCTTGACATCAATCTCTTCAGGTTTAGCTCTCGCTGGTACTGTCCGCGTCTCGGTCGAGGTCTCTTGTACCAACTCCACCGATTCTAGCTTCTTCGAGCTTGAGGGCTTTTTCCGAGGCTTCTTGCGCGCGTTTGGCATAGACTCGATGGGTGGAGGCTGCGTTCCGTCGTTGTTCTTCGATATTGACACGTTTCTGCAATCCTACATGAGAGATGGTTCTCCCGGAGTGCTCAGAAAGCCACCTAGCTACTAGGCGGAGACTGTACTCCCTCAAGTACAGCTTAGCTGTCTCGAGCATCTCTAGTTGTTCTGGGATAGGCTGAAGGATGTCAGGATCATCAGAGTCCTGTTCATACCCGAAAGGTATATGCCGTCCTACACGAACAACTGGGTACCACTCGCCCTTCAATCCTCTTTTAGGGATCTTCCACGTTTGACCTGTTTGTTCAGCCTTAAACGTCGGAGCTTGTTTTCTTGCCATCCTTATACCACGTACACCCTTCGTTGTCAAGTTTTATTTAGAGGATCTCTTTTGAGTACCTGGGTTAGACGCGCCACAAGCTACGTACCCACCTTTGTTCATACGGTACGGAGCTGTCTTAGCTGCTACTTTCTTGGGCTGCTTAACATGCTGTTTACCGGCTGCTGTGCCTTTACGCTTAGCTGCCGATGTTGCTGAGTACTCTTTACTGGTCAATGCTTCTCTCGCTGCTTTAGGCAAGTACCGCTCTCCAGTAGCCTTCGTACCTTGGGTAGACGGCTTACCAGACTTGGTGCCCCACTCCTCTTTAGTCCAGTTATTTAATGACTTCTGACTAGGTTTCATTTCTTATCAACCTTCTTAGCAGTAGCAGATAGTTCCTTAAAGTGAAATAGATTCTTACTTGATGCTGTATGTTTAGCACCTGACATTAACTTACCGTTAGACTTGTGGGTTTTACCTTTATATTCTTTACCATTCTTAAAGTAGTGTTTCATTCCTGCAGCCATTATTTGTAACCTCCACCTTTAGCTTTATATTCTTTGGCAAGCATCTGTGCCTTACGAGCAGACCATTGACCAGCTTTACCGCCTTTAGTACCTGCTTTGATCTTGTTAAACAAGTTCCTACGCATGGTAGGTTTGGTGTAGTTACCCGCTTCGTTAACTCTACTCTTGGTTTTCTTAGCAGCTGCCATTCAAATCACCACTTAGCCTTATCAGCCCAGTAGGCGGCAGACATCTTGCCCTTTTTAATGTTCTTACCATGACGAGCCTTAAAGGATGCTCGCTTCTTCTTCATCGCATCTGATTCACCAGCTTTAGGTTTACCAGCTGTCTTAGCCCCTTGCTCACCGAAGCGGATCATCTTGATAGTGTCCCCTTCTTTAGCAAGAACTACGTGGGACTTAGTTGGGTGCTTAGGTGTACGCTTCGGTTTGTTGTAACCAGCAAACGTCTCACCACGATATTCTACAGCCATGTTTAGTCCTCTTCTCTCTTCTTAGCTGGAAGGATGAAGACGGGCTCAGAGGAGGATACCTCTACCTTCTCCGTCTTAACGAAGCCAGCCCGGTCCATCAGGTCCTTAGCTGCTGCCATACGTTCTTTAGCACCTAGCATATCCGTGTCACCCATAACCTTGAACATGGTGTACGCAGCTTTAGTTGAACTCTGCGCAATGAACTTACGGGTAAGCTCAGCAATCTCGTCAATGAGGGATGTTGTGACGGAGGAGGTGGGTACGTTGTCTGAGTAGCCAGCCAGTTTCTTAGCCTTCAGCGGGTCACCTTCAGCCTCTTCGAAA
>TARA_R110000764_G_scaffold41620_2_pt1 | contig 15336 bp, 14 predicted proteins | sample TARA_R110000764 | Tara Oceans TARA_R110000764 (sample SAMEA4398111) | marine metagenome | biome: Polar Biome; feature: [SRF] surface water layer (ENVO:00010504); material: water (ENVO:00002006), including particulate matter (ENVO:01000060) such as... | depth 5 m | reverse complement strand
TACAGTATATTAGTGCTTACCTCTGGGTCTACTCCCCAGGTATCACTTAATAGCTGTACTACTATACCAGCTACAGTATATAAAAATTTTCTGCTACTTAGAGCTTTTTTTATAGTTTGTGTAAGTATCCATTTTTTAAACATAGTCTTATTTTTAAATTATTGGTTTATTATTGTTATTACTCCACTACAGTCTCCATCCTCCTGGCCGCTTATATCATATATCATAAGCTCTATATCTGTAGTAGTATCTGTATTAGTAGGTGTATGGTGCCATTTAGCCTCTGTCCCTATTAAGTTGTTTCTCCTTACTTTATAGTCTCCTACTATTAAGTCTATCATATATATCCCTCCCTTATTTTTTTTATTAGGCTTTATAGTTAGTCCTATCCTTTTATTTTCTCCTTTAGTTTGTATAGTATTTAGCTTTATATTTGCCTTATTGTCTACTATTTTAAACTCTATATTTTGCTCAGTATTTAAAGTAGTGCTTATAGTTTTTACCTTTGCCTTTCTTTTCTTTGCCATAATTAGTATGCTTTTTTAGGTTTAGCTTTCTTTTTTACTTTTCTTTTCTTTGCCATTATATTAGTATATATAGGTCCATATTACATCCTGGTCTTTTTGCTTATCTATATCACAGTGTATAAAACTAGGCCCTATACCCAGCCTATTTATTCCTACTTTCATTAAAGCGTTAAGTATAAGGTAGCGGTCTCTGCTGCCCTTAAAAGCTATATCTACAGCCTGTCCGTTTTTATGGCTAGAGCCAAAGCGGCCACCTACTTTTAAGTTATGGGCCTGGGTCCTATACCCACTATTTACTGTAAAAGTACAGCCTGCTATCTCTCGTGCTCTGTCTAATTTTTTTAAAAAATCTGGGTCCATTTTTGCTCCACTTCCTGGCTCATCTGGGCTATCAAATTCTCCTATTTTAAAGTGTTTTAAGTCTAAGTCTATAGTAGCTGTCTGGGTCATTTTAAAGCCTTTTAAGAGGTTTATAAGTATCTGTAGTATATTGGTATTACTTTTCAAAGTTATTAGTTTTACTAGAGTAAAAAGGTCTCTAAATTATTTACCTCTAAAATGGGCATTTAGCTTAGCTATAGTGTATATAATAGATACTAAAAGTAGTATAATTTTTAAGGCCATTTCTATATTACTAAAAGTAGTTACTGACAGCGTAATACTATTTACTCCTATTACTTCTGGCAGTCCGCTTAGACTGTTTTTTATCGGCATTTTGTTTTATATATTTTTTTAAAGCCAGCTCATTTTTTACTTTCGGCTTATATGCTTTTTTAATTAACATTAAATTTGTAAGGGTTAGTTTGTCTAGGTAAAGTGGTCTCTAAATTCATATTACTATAAAATTTATTAGTGTCTGGGCATACCTCATCACATCCACTATTCTGGCTATACTCTGGGTAGTCTGTATTATTAGCACATAAGAAAGATATAAGCCTACCCTGGTAAAATTCTGCTGTATTCATAACCTCGGACCGTAAACTTTGGGCCTCGCTCTCACTAAGCGGTGTACCAGTCTCTGAGGTTTTGCTATATATGTTACCATTTTCTACCTTAAATCGTAAAAAAGGTATACATTCATAAAAAGCCCACTGTACTAGACAGTCTGCTATATAATCATCTAGTAGTAATTTATAGGCTGCATTAGCTACTAGCTCTATATCTCCAGTCTTTATAAGTTCTAGTATATGGTTGTATAATTTTGTACCTAGCTTAATCTCCATATACTTACGCTGGGAAATTTTTATATAAGGTAGTATATAGTCTGGGTCTATATTACCATTTAGTGCTGTACTCTCTTTAAGCTTTATCTCGCTTATCATTAATATATATCCTGCCATAAGTATCTGGGTTTTAAGTGTTTAAGCCTCTGGGCTGTTATATTTTTTTCTTAGCTTAGGGTTTACAAAGCCAGCACCATCCATAGTCTTAGGAGCTTGTGGTACCTGCTGTGCATTTACAGGTGGTCTAAAGCCCTGGCTCCTGGCAGCTCCAGTACTTAGTACCTCAGCATCTTTAAGGCCCATAGGCTCTCCTACTCGTGTCTTATATATCCTCCTGTAAAACCTGTGAAAACAGTTACCGCCTCCTTTCCATTTGAAAATATCATAATTATTAATACCACCTGGTCCCCATCCTTTATTAGCTGAGATACTACTAAGGTTATTACTAAAATTTTTATTTGGTGCTATCTCATCCTTTTTATATACTTTGCCTCTATCGCTGGCTGCCATCATAGCTCTACAAAATAAGCGGCTCCTGCTGCCTGTTTTATATTTTAAGCTCTTATCCCTATTATAGTAGTATCTTACTCTATATAAGGCATCTATCTCTGTACTTTGTTTACTCTGTCCATCCTGGCTACCTATACTATCTACATTACTCCCAGGTGCTGAGGTTTTTACTAGCTCTGTCTTAGATAGCATAGTATTAGCTATACTATTTAGCTCTGCCTCATAGTCAAAAGCACTATCCTCCTCCTCCATATCTCTATCATCTATTACCTCCCAGTCTCCATCCTCATCCATTACCTCTCCATTATTATCTATCCAGTGCTCTAGCTTAGTCTGGTTGCTTAAGTAGTGGCTGTTATAGTCCATCTCATCATCTGCCACCTCCTCAGTCTCAGAAAGGTCAGCAAGTCCCAGCTGCTCTCTTATCTCCTGCTGGGTCATCACACTCCTCATATCCTCTATATCAAAGGTAGTAGTAATAGGCTTAGATTGTACAAAATATAAAGGTAGGGCCATATCATTTACTGCAAAAAGCATATCCAGGGTCCGTAATATATTACCCTGGTATCCAGCTATTACTGTATTAAGGTACACCTCAAAAGCACTATTTAACTCCTCAGCATTATTACCCAGCCCACTGCCTGTATCTCGTATACCGCATAATACTGGGCTAGTTACTCTGTGGCAAACTAAAAGGTTTTGCTGTATAAGTTCTCCCAGGGCTAAGTACTGCTTATCGGCATTACTCATAGCTATAGGTGTTATCTCTGGTATCCTATCCTTACTCTCAGAAAATGTAAGCACAAAGCGGCCAGCTGCATTAGTGCCTGTAAATTTAGACTTTAGGCTACTCTCTATAGCAAATCTCTCCTCCTGGCTCGGTACTCCATTTGCAAAAGAAATAAAGTAGCTACCAGCAAAGCCATTCTGTATATTATTTAAGTGAAATTCTGCTATGTGCTGGTCTATTAGGGCCCAGTTGCATCCACTTACATAGTCTGGTGCATAGTAGGCATCCATCTCTGGGCTATATCTACCAGTGTATAGTATCTGGCTAGGGCTGGTACGGTTGTTAGTATTAAAGGCTGGTACTGCCTGTGGCTCATTTTGTCTAGTATCTGCCCAGTTAGCACTTACAAAGTAAGTATCTACCACTCCCATAGCATTAGCCTTAGCACTCCTTATACGCTCTACTGGTATATGGTGTAGCTCTACTATCTCAGTACGGTCCAGGCTAAAAATTACATTAATAGCATAGGCTCCATATAGTTTAAAGTCAAAGCTTATCTTTTTTATTAGCTGGTGTAGGTTTTCTTTACCATTTACATTAGCCATAAATTTTTTAAGCTTAGTATAAGCTGCTAAATTATCGTGCTCCTCACATTCTATATCTTTACCAGCTATCATCTCAGCAGTACTATTAATTATACTAGCGTGGGTGCTACTATTATAGTATAGGTCTACTAAAAACTGTGGGTATAAATTCTCATTATCCTCAGTACCAAAAAGTACCCAGTCCTTACTAGCTGTCTCTCTTATTCTAGGTGCTGTCTGGGTTTCTAGTGCTACATTTAAAATCTTATCCATTATTTAGTGTATATATAATTATCGTTAGTCTGGGTGTACTCTGTATATCTACCTCCCTCTGGTGGTATTTGGTTTACAAACATCTTACCCTCCTCTACTGCTATCCCTAAAATACCTCTATTATCTAGTGGTGGTGCATCTACTGGTATCTCTCCATAAGTACCTATATTATCTATAGGTGCAAAGCCAGTACTTATTAGGTCGTAATAGCCTCCTAGGTGCTGTATCTCTGTACCGTTTGCAAAGTTTACCTCATATATAATATAATACCAGTACCCTGCTGGGTTTAAGTTTACCTTACCCTTATATACATCCTGTAAGCTCTGAGGGCTTACCTGGTCTATAGTTATCTCTGTCCATTGGTAAGTACTCCTTTTATTACCAAAGTCCTTTAAACGGTCTTTAAAAGCGTAAGCATAGCATACTCTACCAGTCATATCGGACCTAAAATAAATAAGGTATATATCTTTATCCCTATTTATATCATCTTTAGTATTATTAGCGGTCCTCTGTACTGGCCTTACATTTACAGTCTGTAAGGTGCTGGTGTTTGTTCTGTAGTCTACTCTTATCATATCTCTTAATTAATAATAGAAAAGTACTGTATTTATTTTATTATATAAAAAAAGGTAGCCATAAGCTACCCTCTTTTAAATTATATTTTTATAAGTGTTACTATACTACTGTAACTGCTGGGAAGTTATCAAAAGGTACACCTCCTGCACTATAGTCCTCTAGCATCCACATAGGGTATCCCTGGTTAGCCTCAAAGGTCCACTCATATCCGTTAAAATCTCCCATAGCAGCTCCTGCACTATTAGTACCTCCACTAATTACACAGCCATTATCTGTCCCTGTAGCAAAAATCATATTATTACCGTTAGCGTGGGTCTCATTAAGCTCTACAAATACTAGTAAAGTATTCTGTGCTATTAGTTTTAGCTCATTTTGGTCCGCTACAGATAGCTTACCTAGTTTTACAGTCGTTACTGGAGTGTAAAAAACAGTCCCTGCCTCTGCACTCGCATTTACAGTCTCTGCTAGAGAGCCAGCTCCCCTTTTCATATCGTATTGGTAGACATTAGTTATACCACTAAAGATATCCATTACACTATCATTTGCTGAGCTGCCTGTAGTTGCTGGTGCAAACTCGCATAAATATACTCTTTTTACTCCTCCTACTGTAGTAAGGCATCCTCCTAAGCCTCTGCCTCTAGTTAGTTCGCATCCTGTAGCCATAATTTTATTTTATTTTTATATTATTAAAGTAAACTGGAGGAGGTTTTAAGGCCTCCTCTTTTCTTACTGTCTTATTTTTGCCAAGTAATATCTGAAGCTAAGCCTGTCTGTACTCCCATAGTGTACTTAGCGATTATTCTAATTTGGTCCGAGCCATCTAAAGTGCTCATATCCAGCACTCTAACCTCAGTTTCATCACTTAAAAGGTCCGTACCTGCAAATAAATTACTCTGCTGTGCTACTACTGCATTATTGTCGGGCATACCTGGGCAAAGGGCAATTTTTACGCCTTCAAAATAAGGTACATAGTCGTTATTCATAGAGTAAGCATTTACATAACCTGCTGCTGAGATAGCTGAGATATACATACGGTAAGCTTTTACTCCCATATACATATATAAGTCCTCACCAGCCTTAGAGTATACTGCTGTAGGTACTGCTGCTAGTAAAGCTGCTAAGTCATCAATTATAGTTAATACTGCATAAGCTCCTCCTGTAGGTGCTGGAGCTAGTGTAGGTGCATCTGCTGCAAAAGCCTCAAAAAAGCCACCAAACTGTCCAGCAGTAGCCTCTACTCCAGCCCATATATTAGTCTCTGTACTATCTCCTATAATACCAGCTATATGCGATATTAAAAAAGCTGAAAAGTCCGCTCCCATAGCTGTATTCCACTGGCCGCTTTTCATTTGCAAAGCCTGCCATTCCTTAATTAAGTCCTCCTTACAAATTTGATAATTTACCTGTAGCGGTTTTGGCTGTAAAATTTTGTCGTTTAAAGCGAGGCCTCCTAAATTTGTAAAATCACAAGACCTATCCTGTACTAAGTCTCCTCCTCCTGTCATTACAGATAGAGACTGCTTAAATTTTATATTTTCCATTAGAGTAATATACTCCAAAGACTTAGCCTGGTTTAAAGCCGCTGCGATATACTGCCCTGCGTGGGTACCGCAAAAATTACTATTAATTACTAAACTTTTCTCTGCTGCCATAATTTCTAAATTTTATTATTTTATGTTATTTTATTCTTATTTATTTGTATAAATCGTAAGCAAATTTCTGCTTAGCTGTTAATTTATTGTATTCTGTTTTACTTAATTTAGTTACTGTCTTATTATTAGTACTAAATTTATTTAAGTTTAAAGCATCTGCTCCTTTAGTCTTACCTAATTTTTTAAGCTCATTAGTTAGCCTAGTATTTTCTGCTTTTAGTTTTTTAAATTCTGTTACCTCAGTCTTTTTAATAGTCTTAGGTCCTCTAGGTGCTGCTGGCTCTGGTGTACTCATCTCCTCCTCTCCACCATCCTCAGTCTCTACCTCATCATCTCCTCCATCTTTATCTGCTTTTAAGTCTGCTATTCCATCCTCTAGGTCCTTTATTCTTACCTCTAAAGCTTTCCAGTCATCTATAGTAGCCTCCTCAGCTGCCTCTACTACTTCTGTCTCCTCAGTAGGTGCCTCTGCCTCCTCAGTAAGTAACTCACTTACTATACCATCTGCTCCCTCTGCCACTACAAAGCCTACACCATCCTCAGTCTCATAAGAGCCTGCTGGTAAAGGCATCTGGCTGCCATCCTCTACTAGTATATTTACCTCTGAGCCTCCAGTAAGTTCTGTATCTGGGCTCACTACTATAGTCCCATCTGTAAGCTTAGCCTGCCACTCTAGTAAAATTTTGTTATCTATTCCTAAAGCTGTTAAAATTTGCGTTTTAATATCCATTTTTTTTAAATAGTTTTGTTGGTCCTTAATTAATAAAGTACTTTATACTTTTCTGTTTGGTTTTTAAGTTAGTTTCTTCATATTTTTAGCCTCTAAGCGGTTTCTAGCACTCTCGTACTTACTTACATCCACCTTAACTCCTAGAGCCTTTGCTGCTGTATTAAAGCTCTTTATAGCATTACTAAATTTATCTACATAAGCTCCTATCTGTTTCTGCTCATTTTGTGCATCAGCTAAGCTCTTATCCCATTTTAAATTAGCTTTATCTAGTTTCTCATCTGCCTTATTTGCCTTAGTTTCTAGTTTCTCCTCTAAGGCCTCAGCTTTCTCCTCTATTTTATTATGGGTCTGTCTTAGGGCTACTATCGCATCCCTTTGGTTTTCTGCTTTCTGCCATTCTGCATCATATACATCACTAGCATCCTCAGCAGCTATCTCATCACTTATATATTTATTATATAATTTAGTAAAAGTATCTCCCATTTTATCCGCTCCTTTTAGTAAACTATCTAAAGTCTTAATATCCTGTAGAGCTATATGGCCCAGCTCTACTCTTTGTAGCTCTGTCTTAGCAGCTACATCAGCAGCAAATTTATTTATTCTATTTATACTCATCTTTTTATTTTTATTAGTTTCTTATTTTATCCCATAAACATAAGGCTGGCCTCTCCTCCTACAGCACTCCTCCTACTCAGCTCATCTAGTTGCTTATAAGCCTCCTGCATCCCATCTACACTATTAGCATTTATACCTAAGTCTTTAGAGCTCGCTTTTATATCATCTGTAGCCTGTCTTATTTTAGTCTGTAGTGGCCCTTTAGCTTTCTCTAAGTCTGCTAGCTCTTTGTCTAATTTATTAAATACATCCACTTCTTTCCTTAAGTCTTTTCTACCTGCCTCTACTTTTGTCTCAAAAGCTTTTATATTTTTTATTATCTGGGCTCCCTCATTTAATAACTTACTTAAGTCTCCTACCTCGCTTAATTTAGTTTTTTTTTTAGGGCTTAATATATCTGCCAAAGCTGTAAGCAGCTCCTGGTCTGTAGGTCCCTCTGTTTTTTTACTCATCTTTTCTAGCTTATCTACAAAAAATCCCTCAATACTGAGGCCTTTAAGCTCTCCACTTAGTACCCTATTCCATACCTCTAAATTATCCACCTGTAGCTTTACCATCCAGGTCCCCACAGGCATTTTAAAGCCATATAAGGCACTTTTATCCTTTTCTGTATCCTCTACCAGCCAGCTCTCTACAGTTAGTATACCGCCTACTCTCTCCTCGTGCTGAGCTGTAGCCTTATGGTGGTTGTTATTTTTTAAATATAAAACTGAGGCCTGGGCCACTGTAGCCTTACTAAAGTATACAAAATACTCGCTATTAGTCTGAGCATCAAAGCGGTATATAGTTTTATCTGGTATAAGAGCTGGGCTTATTATCTGTCTTTTATGCTCATCTATTTTACTCAGTGTTAAGTTATTCTTTTGCTTATTCATAAAAACAAAATCCACCTGTATCGCTGGCTCAGATACTAAGCTTATACAGTCTATAGCCAGGTCCTGGTTAGCATCATCTGCTATTACTAGCTCTGTAATTTTGGTATTTTTTTTAGTATCTGCCATATCTTTTTTATAGTGTTTAGGGTTTGCTTTCTCACAGTCCTCCTTTGTAGCATATTTACAGCTACCAGTTTCTCCCCACTTATATTTACCATCTTTGCATTTTGTACAGGGCATAAAAATTCTCTCTTAATTAATAAAGGGTATATCCGTTTTATATTTGCTTTTATACGCTGGCTCTCCTCCTTATTCCAGCTAGCTGCTCCTGGCTATCTGTCATATCATCAGTTACCACATAAGCCTTTGCTGCCTCTGGCTCTACAGCTCCTCCTAGCTCAAAGCCACCGCCTACCATCTCTGGGCTTATACTAGCCTCCTCAGTTGCTGCTGCTACATCTGGGGTCGCTCCACCTCCACCGCCACCTCCACCGCCACCACCGCCTCCTCCTCCACCTGGTGTCTTAGTTGCATATATTGCTTTTACATTTTTATATCCTGCTACTAAAGCCGCTGCTGCTGCTATACCACCTAGTACTGGTCCTACAAACGGTATAGGAGCTAAAGAGGCAAAGGCACTAGTAGCTCCCTGTAAGGCACTCACTGTAGCACTAGCTGCCGCTGCTGCTTTACCTGCCTTACTTTCCTTTCCTAGTATTCCACTTAGAGCATCAAAGGTCTGCTTAGCTATATCTAGCTTACCTTTCATTTCTAGCTTAGCCATCTTTTTATCTGCTGCTGCTGCTGTCTTTTTTACTGCATCTGTCTTACGCTGGTATTTTGCATCTATCTGAGCTTTTACAGCCTCAAAATTTTCCATTTGTGCAGCGGCTGCTATATCTTTGTTATACTGTATCTCCAGCTCTTTTAAAGCTTTCTCCTCTAAGTTTAGTATACTCTCTAGTAAATTCTCATTTTGTAGCTCCATTAAAAACTCCTCCTCCTCTACTTTTTTAGCAAAGGCCTCATCATCTAGTGCCTGCTGCTCCTGCTGTAAAGCTACTAAGTTTACTAGCTGCTCACTCCTTAAGCCTGTTATCTGAGCCTCTATACCAGCTCGCTCATTAATAGCCTCAGTAAGTGCCACCTGCATCTCTATATTATCCTGGTTAGCCTGTAGCTCTAGTCTAGCTGCATTTATTTTTATATCCTGCTGTCTTAGCATAGCTACACTCTGCTCCTCCAGTATCCTCCCTAGCTCCTCATTTGCTGCTATCCTATCTCCCATATCCTTACTCACATCATCTCGTATCTGCCTCTGTAGCTCTGCCTGTCTGTCGTACTTTTCTATAAGTCCCTGTATCTGTGCAGCTGCTAAAAGTGCACTATTACTAGCCGCTGTCTGGGCCTCTGCTGCTGCATAGTTAGCTTTTACACTTATCTTACTCAGTCCCTCTACAGCCATACTACCTATAGCTCCTATCTCTCCTATAGCATCTCCTATATTATTATATATATCTGCTCCTGCATCTATAGCAGCATCCTTAATATCTACTAGGTCCTGCCTAGTCTCCTGTATACCTGCTCTAAGTTCTGCTATTTTACCAGCATCTCCTCCTCCTAAAAAGCTGTCCTCCCAGGCTAGCATAGCTGCCTGTACTCCTAGCTTAATAGCATAAAAAGAAGCTTTTAAAGGTGTAAGTGCTAAGGTCATTAGGCCTCCTATTACTTTCTGTAGGCCATCAAATCTATCTGAGCTGGCACTTACCCACTCTACAGTATCTATCAGTACATCTACCACCTGGTTAAAGGTTGTACTTATTGTAGTCATTACAGTATTTACAGTGTCCATCACTTTCTGGTTTCTGCCTAGGGCCTCCTTTAAAGCTGTAAAGGCAGCTGCTAAAATTGCTACTATACCTAGTCCTTTTAAAGCACCTCCTAAAGACTTTACACCTCCCTCTGCATCTTTAGCAGCATCTCCACCATCCTCTAGTCCTTTATTAAGTTTGCCCTGCTGGGTAGTGGCATCTTTTAAGGTACCCTCTGCTACATCCATCTCTGCATTTAGCTCTTTTAAGGCTAGCTTTTCATTTTTAAGCTCTAGCTCAGTCTCTTTTATCGCTTTATTTAAAGAGCTCCAGCCCATAGCACTCTTAGGGGTGTCTAGCATTTTCTTTTCTAGGCCCTCTAGCTCGTTTTCTAGGCCACTAATTACCTGGGCCTGTATTACAAAATTTTCATTTAGGTCATCTACTGCTTTCTGAGCATTAGCTGTAGCAGTTGCAAATTTATCCACATCTTTGGCAGCATCTCCTATATTACCCTTTATCTCAAAATCTATACTTTCTGCCATATCTTAATAGTCTGTTAAGTTTCTAGTCTCTAAGAGCTCTAGTTTTATATTATACATTATCTCCATCTCAGATACTCCAGCTACTCTAAGCTCTAAGTCTCCCCAGTCGTACTCTCCTCCTCCCATTTGATTAAAATATGGCATAGTCCAGCCCTCTGGTATACCTCCACAGTCTAGTCCACTGTCAGCATTACAGTAAGTAGCCTGTCTATTATTATCCATCTGTACTACCCACTTACTAAAAAAACTCCAGTTTGCTCCTCCCACTGTATCTATAGCTATACCTGTCAGCTTAAATACTATTACACTATGGGTCTGTACTGGTATAAGATTATTACTTACATAAGGGTTACCTCCTACTGTAGCTATAAAGGAGCCGCTGCCATTAGTAATTATAGAGCACTGTAAAGTAGAGCTCTGGCTGTATCCGTTATAATTTACTGCCTGGGCATAATTACCTCCACCTAGTACTATCTCGTGCTGTCGCTGGGCTTTACCATAAGCACCGCTTACACTAGCATTATGTATACCTTTATCTATTACATTACCCTTACCACTTATTACACTATTTTGTACTCCCTCTCCTATTGTATTATCTACACCATTTATATCATTATTAAAGGCTCCCTCTTTTACCTCGTTTCTTATCCCATTTAATTTATTACCTATCTTAAGGGTAGCAGTCATTAAATTTACAAAGCTGGTAGGCCTAAAAGCCATACAGGTATTACTATTACTATCCCACTCATATCCATAAGCTATACAGGTCTGCTGGTTAGCCTCACAGGGTGCCTCTCCATTAGTAAAAATTACCTGGCCTGTATCTAAGGTCCTATCTGGTTTTATTATCTGTCCTCTTAAGTATTCCATTATGGTATTAGTATTAGCTCTACACTAGCTAAAAGGCCAGCACTGTACTGTATTTTATTTATTTTATACTCTCTATTTTTGATTAAAACGGTATCCCAAAACTCCATTTCGTTAATATCTTTAGGAGTAAGCAAAGCTTTAAATTTTACTACCCTACAGTCTGGGTTATATATAGCATCATAGTAAGGTTTCCAGTAAGTATTAAATAGTCCATTTGTAGATAGGCCTCCACTCCCTACTGGGTTTACTAGTGGGCACTCCCCAAAATTTAAGTCTATAGTGGCTCCACTGGTAGGTACAGTACTTAAGTGGGTCATCTGTCCGTAAGTAGCATAAGTCTGGGTAGCAAAGCCAAAGGTAAAGCTTACACTATAGTCTATACCAGGTGGCATCTGCTGTAGGCCATTATCGTATAATATCCTAGGCTTATTATCAAAAGCACTAAACTCTGTGGCATCATCATTAGCCTTATATATATGCGATATAATAAAGTCTGGCCATAGCATACTTAAAGGTGCTGCTATAGTAGGTGCGAAAGGCTTACACTCTATTTTTTTAGTACCTGCCAGTAAGCTAAAAAATTGCTGGCCTGCTGCATAGGTTTTCATACCATATAAATATCCTCCCATCTCTCCAGGAGGTGGTGCTACTGCATTAGTATATACCTTTAGTCTGTAGTCGCTAGGGTCTTTTATATATGTAAAAATAGTCTTTTGCGGTAATTTATTTAAAGGCTCCTGCTTAATACTGCTGGCATCTAGTTTATTAGTCCAGTCTAAAATTTTACTTTTAGGGTTATCTAAAAATATATCTGCATAGGGCTCTATAATAAAATTACCCTCAGTCTGCTTATCTGCTATAGTAACTAAATTAAACATCTTTTTTATACCTGCCCAAAAATCGTACTGGCTCATCTGTCCTCTTAGTCCCTGCATTAAAAAGTTAGTAGTAGCGGTCCCTCCTGTTATTAGAAAGGTCTGGGTGTTTTTCTCGGCATTATTAAATATCTCTTTCCAGCTCTCTGGTGTCCAGTTAGCAGTACCTACATCTTCATTTGTAGATATTGTAAACTCTCCATTACCACTAGTCTTTCTAAACTCGTACCAAAACTCATCATTTACATCACAGGCCTCATAGGTCCAGCTGTTGGCCTGGTATCCTGCTGCACACTGGGCACTTTTTGGCTCTGCTACTGGGTCTATTATAGCTGGGCTATTTTGCTCTGTCCAGCATCCCTCTAAAGGAAATAAAGACCACTGGTTTATGGTATTATTCCAAGTTATACCTGCCTGTCTCCTGGTATGTGTTACTCCTGTATTAAAAACTTTATGCTGTAGCCTCCACTCTCCTCTAGTATTAAAGTGGGTCTTTTTAAAGCGTACCTGGCCTGTACCCATTAGGTAACTATTAGAGCTAGGTATTTTTATTATACCAGTAAGCTGGTCATAGTGGGCCCAGGCAGTACCTGCTGGGTTATCTAGCTGTATACTAGGCATTACAAAAGTTATCCAGGGTCCTGGGTTTGCTGTCCCACTACTTACACTACCTACTAGCTGGTCATTATTCATACTAAAAGTACTACTTAAGCTACCACTTTCTCCTCCAAAATTAAAGTCCATAAATAGCTTACTAAAATAGGCACTATTTAAAAAAGCACTATCGTATGTATAAGGTGTAGCCTCAAAAAATTTATCTATTAAATACTTACAATTTAGTACAGGTCTAAATACATTCTCTGGCTGGTTTATGGCAAAATTTGTAAGGCTGGTAAGCTCAAAGGCTCCTGTCCAGTTTATAAAAGGGTACTTCATTACATTAGTCCTAGTGGCTCCTGGAGCTCCTGCATAACTACCCACTGGTAGAGGGTTAGAAAGTTCTATCCCTAAAGTCTCATCCCAGCTATCCTCTATATTTTGTGCATTATAATCGTGCCCTAGCTCATCAAAATCTAACTGCCCTATAGTGGAGGCTTTTAAATAATCACAGAAAGTAGTGGGCTCACTAAATACATTTATATTATAGCTTATCTGTCCATCTTTCTCCTGTACATTTATTAGTTTCATCCATCCCTCAAAGACTAGTACTGTATCATCTTTTATCTTTGCCTTTGTTTTACAGAAAGGGTTAAACATAAATATATCGTGGTCCTGGCTCCTGGTTACATCAAAGTAAAAGCTAAAAATTTTATTATTATGCTTAGTAGCTGGTATCATAAAAGACTTAGAGTAGCTGGCTATTTTCTCATCTACACTAGTAAAATCATCTGCCGACAAATTAAGCGGTATACTCTCATCTTTATATAGGTCCAGTATTACCTGGCCATCATCTAAAAAAGTCTGCTGTGCAGTGTCAAAATTCCAGCCTCCAAAAGCAGCGGCTGCTGTAGCTGGTACATTATTACCTCCTGCTGTAGCATTAGTAGTTACCTGGCCTACATTACCTGGTGCTGTAGGGCTACTTACTAGGCTTATATTTTGTATTATTAGAGGGGTGCTGCTGGCATTTGTAGCTAGAAAATTTAACTGTAGTACCTCTACTGGTCCAGTAGCTGTAAAGTTTATATAAAATCTAGCTGGCTCTGTAATAGCTGCTACTAAAGGGTCTCCTATAGTCATCCCTGTCCTAGCATTTATCCAGCTGGTGCCATTATTCTCTACTCCATTAGGTCCTCCTAGCTGTCTAGCGTTTGGTGTCCCATTCATTTTTACCTGCTCCTGCCAGGTGCCTGGTCCGTTATTACCTATCTTTAGCTTACCTACTGGTCCGCTTTCTATATCTACCAGTACTCTATAAGCATTACCTGCCTGTAAGCCTGTTACGGTTGTATAAGCTATACTAGTACTCTCTGTAGGTGCTGTAGTAAGATAAAGTTTACCCACTGTAAGCTCTGGCTCATTACCTACTAAGTTATTAGTATTACTAAGTCTCCATTTACCTACTGGTGCTGGCTGGTTTATTAAGGCCTGTAAATTATTAGCATAAATACCAGGGCTACCTGTAGGTATAGTTACTGCTGCACCAAAAGCCTGGCCGCTTAGACTACTATTACCTAGTATCTGGGTAGCCTGTATAGGTGTCTGTACAGGTCCTGGGCCAGTAGTACTACCTCCATTATTGGTAATAGGGTTAGTAGCTGTACCTGTACTATTATTACCATAAGCTGTCCAGCTATAGTATCCATCATACACCTGTGGGTAAAGTATTAGCTGTACTCCCATTAGGCTCTCTGTATATTTGGTCCCTTACTCTTATCTATTGTAACTTTATAGGTTATTAAGCCATCTACTACATTAGTCTTTTTAGTATACTTTGCTGAGGTTATTACTACTGGCTCTATATATTTATGTATATATCTGGCCAGGGTAAAATTCATACCTGGGTTAGTATCGTAAAAGTCATTAATTATATATACCTCAGTACTCGTAAAAAGCTCCTCTAGCCAGGTAGCTGTAGCCTCATCCATATAGTCCGTATTAAGTTCTATACTTTCTTTAGTAGTATTTTGAAAGACTTTAGTACCTCCCAGGTGGTCTTTAGGTATCCACTCTGCCTCATTCCAGGTACCGCTAAGCTGCTGGTAATTTTTACGCTTACTCTTTACAGTCTTTACGCTTTTCTTAGTAAAGGTATAATAGTCCCAGGCTCCCAGTCTATTTAGCCAGGTTAGCCTAGTAGGTTTATGGCCAAAGCAGTCATCCTCTATTATATCAAAGCGGTATATTCTACCTATATCATTATATCTATCTAGTGCTGGTGGTCCGCCTCCATCTTTGCAGTCATCATAGCTAGTATAAATACAGGGGTTTCCATCTGGT
>TARA_R110000764_G_scaffold53079_1_pt1 | contig 15368 bp, 17 predicted proteins | sample TARA_R110000764 | Tara Oceans TARA_R110000764 (sample SAMEA4398111) | marine metagenome | biome: Polar Biome; feature: [SRF] surface water layer (ENVO:00010504); material: water (ENVO:00002006), including particulate matter (ENVO:01000060) such as... | depth 5 m | reverse complement strand
AATTAGTTGAAGAGTGTACATTGGATAATATTAAAGAAAGAGAAAGATTTTATATTAATAATACTGAAAATTGTATTAATATACAAAAATTAAATGGATTAGATAAAGAAAGAAAGAACTTGCGAGATAAACTTGCAATGAGAGAAAAAAGAAAATATTGGAAACAACTTCCCGGGATAATAAATATTGATGTTAATTTATTTAATTAAAAATCTTTTTATAATATATAATGCAAATTGCTTTTTTAATTCCTTCAACCTCAAAAAATAGAGATTGGGAAAATATACATGAAACTTATTTATTTAAGATATTACTTCCTTCATTATCTAAAATGGAAAGTAATATTAAAGTTAAGTTGTTTGTTGGTTTCGATGTTGGTGATAGAATATATGGAACGGATAGAATAAACAAATATGAAGATATAGAAATAGATTGGACGGGTTTTGACGGGTTCCAAGGAAACCCTTGCGGAATATGGAATGGGCTTGGTGAGGTTGCTATTAAGCAAGGATACGAATATTTATTTGTTTGTGGTGATGATATTGAAATTGAGAATAGTGATTGGATCCATAGATTTATAGTTAATTTAAATATTAATAATAAAATTGGATTCAGTGCAGGTTGGAGCAATAATGATAATATCCCAACTCAATTTTTAATTCATAAAACTCATATTGATATATTAGGATTTATTTATCCGCCGGCAATTCATAATTGGTTCTGCGATAATTGGCTTAATGATGTATATCCAAATAAATATAGATATTGGAATAAAGAAGTTAAATTATTAAATTGTGGTGGAAAGCCGAGATATGTGCCGAACAATGATAAAGTCCTTGCTGAAAAATTAGTTAAAAGATATAGACCAAAAATCAATCAGTTTATAAATAAGAATAAATATATGGATTAAATAAATGGACTATAAATATGAATGGTTGCTTATAGATAAAACAGGTGATCACTTTTATTATAAAACTATTGAAGACATGTCAAATAATTTAGGATTAACAAAATCACAAATATATAATGAAGTACAACAATCAATAAAACATTATAATAAATATACTAATAGAGGATTATATATTCAAAGATTATATAGTGATTTTTCAAGAACGCCAAGAGCAGAATATAAAACTGATAAATATATATATTATGTTAACGATGATAAAACACTTGAATATGGAGTTTTATTTAATAAATAAAATATAATATATATATAAATGCTGAAAGTTTTAGAGTTATTTTGTGGGACTAAATCAATTGGAAAAGTATGTGAAGAATTAGGTTGGCAATCAGTATCAGTTGATTTGGAAAAGAAGTTTGCTCCTGATCATTTATGCGATATCATGGATTTTGATTATAAACAATATTCAAAAGATTATTTTGATATAGTTTGGGCTTCTCCTCCGTGTTGTTCATATAGTATTTTGCAGGGTTCTTGGATTGGAAAACATAAAAGAGTTAATGGTGAATTAAAACTTTTCACAGAAGAACAAAGACAAGAAGATATGAACAAAGCGGATAAAATAATAATTAAGACTTTGGATATTATAAATTATTTTAATTGTGAATATTGGTTTATGGAAAACCCAAGAACCGGAAAATTAAAAGATAGAGAGATAATGAAAGACATTCCTTTTTATGATGTTGATTATTGCAAATATAGTGATTGGGGATATAAAAAGCCAACGAGGATTTGGACGAATAAAAAAAATTGGAATAATTTATTATGTTATAAAGATTGTGAAAATATGAATGGGAATATTCATAGAGCAAGATTAAGTGATAAACAAGTAAAAACAGAGTTCAATAAAACAGAAAAATATAGAATCCCTCCGGAATTAATATATAGTTTATTTTTAGAATAAAATATATTATATATATATAAATGTTGATTGGATTTATAACATTAACAAACTCGGGATATTTGGAGTACACTAAAAATTGCATTAAGTCATTAGAAAATATTGAAGTTGAAGGATTAAAAGTTTATTGTATAGATGATAAATCTTTTGAAGAATTAGATTATTCAAGAAAATTAAAAATAGATAATCCAAAAGAAGAAGAAGTCAGTGAGTTCCATGAGTTCAGGTCAGGTGAGGAATGGGCTAAAATAATGTTCCAAAAGTTCAGGATTATACATAGAGAATTATTAAAGAATGATTTTGTATTATTCACGGACGGAGATATTATTTTTAAAGATAAAAGATTTTTAAAAGATTTAATAAATAGAATTGGTGATAATGATTTATTAATTCAAAACGATAAACAAGATGATAATGATGATGGTGAATTATGTGCTGGATTTCAATTCATTAAATCTAATGAAAAAACAAAAAACTTTTATAACCCGGAAAGAATTACATTAAAGAATATGGGTGAATGCGACCAACCTTATATTAATAAAAATAAAGATAAATTAATATATGAAAGATTACCTTTAAAGAAATATCCAAATGGACTATTTTATCAAACAAATAAACATGATTCATATATGATTCATTATAATTATTTAGTAGGACATTCAAAAAAAGAAATGATGATTAAAGATAATCATTGGTTTTTATAAACATAAATAAAATATATTATATATATAAATATGCCGGCTCCACAAGTTAGAAAGATAATTGATCCACCTAAATTAAAAACAAGAAAGATTCACCCGAACCTGCCCCAACCTCATGCCCAAGTCCTTATGATAATGCCTTGCAAATGTGGGAAGAGCACAATTGCGAGCAATTTAATAATTAATAATGATTTCTTTGGGCTTGATTACTTTGGAATCCCGCCATTAGTAATATCAAATAGTATTAACACGGATTCAACAAGTCGCTTCCTTAAAAAGTGTGCTGATTGTCATGATAATTATAAAGATAGTTATATTGATGATTTTGTTGCTAAACAGAAATCCTATGGTGATGTACAGAAACAACCTCCGGCCTGTGTTTTTGTCGATGATTGCCTTGGAGATAAAACGACTGCTCTTGATAACCTTTGCTCACGCTATCGCCACAGCAATATCCACCTGCTTATTATCAGCACGCAAGCACTACGAAAAATTAGTCCAGTATGTAGGGCAAATGCGACGAACTGGCTTTGTGGAAGATTGCAGAACATAAAGGAATATAATAAATTGAGCGAGGAAATGAGCGGAATGTTTGGAGGTGAAGATAATTTCCGTAATCTTTATGAACAGGCAACTAAAAAGAAATATGATTTCTTACATTTAAATCTTCAAGAGAATCCGGCGGAAGCATGGATTAATTTTGAAACTAAAATATGGCCAAAAGATAATATTGAAAATGAAGAACAAAATATATTTGAGGAAGAAATATAAAAATAATATATATATATATATATAAATGGAACAATGCCTTTTAGAAAATCCAATGACGGATAAAAATACAGACCATTCATATTTGGAAGAGTACACTAAACTATTTGAATATAAAAAGAATGATAAGATGAATATTTTAGAAATTGGTTCAGTAATGTTTGGCGGAGGTTCATCGATAATGTTTAATAACTATTTTAAGAATGCTGATTTGTATGCAGTTGATATTTTAGATTATCCAAAAATATTTGATAGTTATGAAAGAATACACCCAATAAAAACAAACGCATATTCACAAGAAGGAATAGATATATTTAATGAAAGAAAATATGATATTATAATGGACGACGGATCACATATATTATGTCATCAAAAGTTCGTAGCCAATAAATATATGGATTTATTAAATGATAATGGAATATTATTAATAGAAGATATTAATTCTATTGAAGACGCACAAGCAATCATTAAATCATGTCCTAAATATAAATCAACATTAATAAAAGATTTAAGACATATTAAAGGAAGACACGATGATATGTTTGTAGTAATTTTTAAATAAAAGATTATTTAATTTTTTATATATTAATAATTTATAAAATGGATTTGTTTGGATATAATGAAGCATTAGCACAAGGGAACTCATTTACGCAACAAGCAGAAGAAACGAGAAAAGAAACAACAGAACGCAACCAGGATTTAGATACGAATATTGGTTTATTAAAAAAATCAATTAAAGCCAAAAAAGGAGTGGTTGATGATAAAACAAAATCGGGAGTTGAACAATCCCTCGTTGAACAAGCCACTTCGGGATATGGTTTGAATGAATTACGGAAGGCGAAGAATATTGCTAACACCGGATTAAAAACTGCAAGCGAACTGGGAACATTAGCATCAAAAGGGATTGCTCCCGCCGAGACGCTTGGAGCCGATGTCGGTGCCGTATTACAGCAAGGCGAGAACTTTTCTAATATCGCCAATGTACCAAAGGCAGGTGGACGAGCATCTCAATTTGCTTCTGCCGGTGAATCTGCTGGTGAAGATGCTGTTAATGTTGTGGCCAAGGATTCTAAACTGCTTGAACCTGAATTGAAAGCAGGAATTAAAAGTGGAGCAAAAGCCTTGGGCGGTGTTGGTGCGTTAATTGGTGGTGGAATGGCTATTGAAGATTTAGAATCTTCAAAGAAAAAGAATGGTTGGGAAAAAGCAGGAGATTATTTAAACATAGGAGGGGCGGGGACAGAACTATTGGGGATTGGTCTTTCCGCAACGCCTATCGGGTGGGGATTAGATTTACTTGGAGGGGCTGCATCCATTCTTGGTTCAGGTTTAGATGAGATTGGAAAAGAAAAAGAGAAAAAAACAGACGATACTTCTATTGATAAAGGGACTAAATCAGCAATAGCACAACAGACCTCTCAAAAAATAAAACAATCACCAGCCGGAGCAACAGCAGGAGCATTCGGCACGGCGGGGGGTGGATCCGGGAGTGCTTCTCAATTGATTCAAGGTTCCGGTGCATTTTAATTAATTTTCTAATAACTTTTTTTAATTAAAAAATCTTTTTTAAGAATTATAATATAATAGATATTATAAAATAATGAGTACTTTTTGGGGAGCATCAAATAAGATTCCAGTTAAACAAACTTCAACAGCAATAAGCAGTGTTAATGGACTTTCATATAGTCCCGGCCAGGTGGTTCACATAGATATCCCGCCCAGCGTTAAGTTCATTCAACCGAAGGAAAGTTGGCTTCAATTTGATTTTAAGATTTCAAACCCGGTTAATGGAAGCGATGGAACAACTCGCCTTCAATTAGACGGGCAGATTGGTGCCCAATCTTTAATTCGTGATATTCGTGTATATTCAAGCACCGAAAATGGTGGAGTATTATTGGAAGAAATCCAAGGTTATAATTCTATGGTTTCAGTTAAATATGATTATGAAACTGATGATAATCTAAAAAATAAAAGGGCAGTAGCCGGTGAGGGGTGTACAACTCACAAACCGGAAACCCGAGGAACTCTCGGCACACAGAAATCCATGGTTGCTGATATTAAAACAAATCCTTATTTCGTATCAAGTGAAACGGGAACTCATCAAACAGCATTCACCAATTCTTCTTTCACAACTGCGAAAATGTGTATTCCCTTACACACCGGGATTTGGGGAAGCGATAAAGTGTTCCCTAATCTTTTAACCGGTTGCCGTATTGAAATAATCCTTGAAAGTGCCGATAGATGTTTAAGACAATTGGATTCTGTATTAAGAGGAAATAAAGTTCTTCTAAATCCTCGTTTTGATTCTGTTAATGGGAGCCAATCGGGAGGCAAAACTGGTCTTGCACAAGGTTCAACATTAACCAGTTTTTATATTACAAATGAAAATAATAATTTAACTCCTGAACAATGCCCGTTCGTAGTTGGTGAGTTGGTCGGGTTCTGTGATGCGAATGGTTGTCAAACAACTTCTTCCGTGTTCACTGCTGATCAAGGAATATCGTGTCCTCGTATCACACGAATCAACGCATCTGCTTCTGCTTCCAATAATACTGGATTAGTGCAGATAACTTGTGATCCTGCGTTGGATTTAGCATCGGCCACGACTATTGTTCCGGAAGGTTTCTTCGTATATAGTGAATCGGTTGATACAGTAGACAACGGAACTTTTGCTCCATCTTATTTGGTTTCTAATGTTGAGATGGTTGTCCAAGAATTAGATATGGGTTCTCAATATGAAAACTCTATGAGAAAATCTATGAGTGAAGGAGGCAACATTGCTTATGATATTCTAACGGCAACCAATTATAGATATTCTCAATTATCCAGTGATATTGTGGCCAATATCCGTCTGCCTCTTAATGAATCCCGTGCGAAATCTATTGTATGCGTCCCAACTGACGCAACCAATTACACAGCACAGCAGAGGATTTTTCCAAACATAACTTATGATGTTAGTGCAAGTTTAACGGGTGATGGAACCAGTCTATCAACCCGCTCCGGATTAGTTGGAATAAGTGATAATGTCCAGAGTTATCAATTTTATTATGGTTCTCCTGCTAAATTACAACCTTCCCGCCTTGTGTCCACTGCTAAAATATCAAGCAAAAATAGTATTGATGCCCAGCCGATTATTGAAAATGAAAAAGCCCTCGTACAAGCCGGCATTTCGGCAAGGTCGTTTTCATGTTATAATAGCAACTATATATTATCCCGTGCACTTTCTCTTAATAACGGCGTATATGATGCGAGAAATAAAGATTTCAATTTACAAGTTAATTATGGCCTTGCGACTAAAAATAAACTTTGGAATAACTTTGTATTTTCTTTAAGAAGGATTAATATTAGGGGTGATTCAATTAATATTGTAGTTTAATAAAAAAATAAAATAATCTTTTTTTAATTTATATTTATTTTTAATTTTTATATATAATAAAATATAAAAAGAATGACTAAAAGATTCCTGGATATAAGACCTCTCAATTTGCCTCCAAACAATATTATCAGCCCGAGTCAGGGACACCCGATCATAACTTTTGACATTGCTGAACAAGATGCTTTCTTAATGGGAAACTCTGTGAGGATTTGCGGTAATTTAAAAATAACTAAAAATGGAGCAGATGTTCCATTAACCGCGGACACCCTTGCAATGGATAGTCGCCTTGGGATATTCAGTTGTGTTGAAACCATAACCATTTCCAGCACTAAAACCAAGCAGACCATCGAATCAATTAGAAATTATAATCGCATGATGAGTTCACTGCTTCCGTTTCAAGCCTCAAATCAGGATTTAATTGGGCATATAGGCGAGGCCGGATTAACGCTTCCAAGTCAGGACGCACAGAGAGAAGGTGTTGTTAACCAGTCCAAAGGTTTTGCTAACGAGTTCTGTGTATTCTTCCCAACCGGACTCCTCCAAAATGGACGCTCCATTCCTCTTTCCGGGGACACAATCGGCGGAATTACAATTGAATTGAGCCTTGCCCCAAGTTCGGCAGTCCTATTTGATACGCAGGGAACCGCAACCGCAAATGGATATAGTGATGCTGAATATAGTTTAAGTGAGGTTAAATTAGTTTGTGAAGTTGAAGATATGACTGCTGATAATAAATTATCAAGTACGCAGAATGGTTTTGAATATTCTTCTATTGCTTCGTATTTTTCAACCATAAACAGCACCAACGCAATTATTAATTATTCGCTCGGTATGTCCCGAGTCCGTGGTGTTTTCATGAACTTTATTCAATCTAATTATCTAAATAACTTGGATCAAAACTCTATGGCCACCATTCTTCCCGTGGTTAGTTCAGGAGCAATTGCTAATTTTTCTCAATTTGTATACACAAAAGGAGGCACCCGTTTTCCCTTGGACGATAATTTAGACACCAATTTTAAACTTGATGATAAGGTCGCTGTGCTTGACCCTCAAAATATTCGTAATTTCATGAACTCTATGATGCCGTTCACTAAAATCACAAGAACTCAAATATCTCCAATTAACACAACCCGGGACTGGACGAGTAATGATAATTCTGTATTGCAGGGAGGCTTATGCTGGGGAACTGGAATATCATACGATAATTTAGGTAGTGATGGAGCAGACTTTTCCCGTGAGGCATTCGGGGTTCAAATGGATCTTGCACTAACCGACGATTCCCCTTGCTCCGTTTTTGTATTTGTTCATAGCAAAAACACACTTCTTTTCTCGGGCAATGGAATCCAAGTAATTTCATAATTATTTTCTATTCTTTTATTTTTTTATTTATTTTCATTTAATTATTATATTTTTATAAAGTATAAAAATATGTCTAATCTATTTAAACCTCCTCAACCTAATAATGAACCTCCCCCCGATGTATCCTTCCAAAAACCAGCAATGGGACAATCAGCAATTCCCGACCTTCTCCGTGTAGGTTCTATCCCCTCCAACCAGGAGGCCATGATAGACACTGATATTCTTGAACCAGTTATTTTCACTGATTCTTTTATTCGTTTCCAGTTAGTTAATAAAGGTTTCTTAAATCCTTATAGTCGCGTATGTCTTCAACTTGATAATGTATCATCTAAATCCGCGTCTAATGTAAGGTCATTCCCGAGTTTAGGTGTGGGAATTGGGGCGTGCGTGCAAAACGCCACCCTGAAAATTGGTACAAAAACAATCTGCGAGACGAATGATTGGGCTTGGTATGAATCTTATAAATCTATGTTCATCGCAAATGAAACTAATAAAGAAAGAGAACAATATTTAAGTGGTCGGGCAATATCTCACGATCAGCATTATACAACAGGGACGAATCAATGTTCTTTCATTGGTCTTGATAATGGCCGTGAATATGTACAGAACGCTTCGGGTGTTAAACAAGGATTATCTGCTCACCCATTCCAACTTGTAGACAATAAAGGTGTTTTCTCCATTACTCTTGAAGAATTATTCCCGATATTTAAAAATACAAGTTTTCCATTGTATATGCTAAATAGCGATATGCCGGTTCAAATTGAACTAACTTTAAATCCTTCCACGGATGGAAGTCGTTGCTCCACGAATGCTTGTGCAACCACGAATGCCCTTGTTGATATAACTATTAACAGACAGGAATGCCGACTAATCGCCGATTACAGCACATATTCGGGAGATTTAATGTCGGCTTATGCTAATGCTAATCGTGAGATGACTTGGAATTATATGGATTATCAACTAACAAAAACAACTCTCGCAGACTCAACAGCAGGAGAGAATCAAATAAGAAATGTTGGAGGTGCTGGTCGTCTTGTCCCCCGAATGTTTGTAGGTATCTCGCAGAACAACGCTTCTGCTAATAGTACACTATTAAACTTATATTCAAGTGAAGCCAATGTTGAAGCGGGTGGTGATTATGGACGCTTAACCTCTAATGTTAAAAAGAATGATAGATTTGTTTTCCCCATCGATAGAAGCAACACGGCACTTCATTTCCACGGCGTAGCAGATACAGAAGGAATGATGCCTTTTGTTTCCCGTGATGAATATGGTAGACAGGGTGGAAGAATGACCGAGGCTGTTTATGAAGAACACGCACAAAACACTAATTTATCCGGCAAGTTCTTTTGGACAGCATATAAAATGCCCGATGGTGAGCGTGTTAATTCCCGTGGTTTAGAATTACATTCCAAGATGCTTTCCCTCCCGGCTGGTTCCTATACAGCGAGAACCTGGATTGAATGCATGAAGGTCGCAACTCTCATTGATGGTGAGTTTAGTTGTTATTTTGCTTAAAGTCCTCATAGTCCTCAAAGTCCTCAAAGTCCCCTAAAATAATTACGATTCTCAAAAAAATAAAATAATCCAAAGTTGATTATAAATAAATAGATTCTAATATTATTTGCGGGGACATTGAGGACACCGAGGACATCAAGGACTTATTACTTTTATTTATTTATTTATTATCTAAAAATAAAATCTTATATTATATAAAATGACTAAACAAAACCCAACAGAAATTATTAAGAAAGCGAGACCTAACATTAAAGATAATTCTATTAAGATGTATGTTTCTAACTTGGAGAAATTAAAGAAAATGTTTGAGACTGATAATTATGATTTTCTAAAAGACGATAAAAAAGTTCTTGATAAATTAAGTAATTTAAGCGATAATACAATTCGCAATTATTTAAATGCAATTCTAATTTATTTAATGGCTATTAATAGCGAGGGTGATTTAGATGATGAAGTTAAAAAATATACTGAATTAAGAGACGAACTTAATAAACAATATGAAGACAACCAAGCCTCGGGAAAAATAAGTGAAAAACAAAAAGCGAACTTTGTTGATATTAAAGAAATATATAAAATGATTGAAGACATGGGAAAAGAAATAAAAGATAAAAAAATTAAAAAGAAAGAAGATCTAACAGGAAAAGATAAAACCTTATTAATGGTGTACATTATATTCAATATATATGTTCGCCTTCCAATGAGGAATGATATTGCCGGAATGGAAGCAATATCAAAAAGACAATATAATAAAATAAGTGAAGATGAAAAAAAAGAAAAGAATTATCTTGTTGTTGAAAAAAATAAAATGCAAATGATATTAAATAAATATAAAACTTCCAAAAAATATGAAGAGAATAAAATAGATATTCCAAAAGATTTAGAGAAGTTATTAAGATTATATATTAGAATTAATGGAATGGGTGTTCTATTCACAACTTCAACAGGGAACCCTTTATCCCGTAATGCTTTATCTCAATTATTAATTAAAACAACTAAAAAATACATGGACGGCAAATCAATCAGCACAACAATGCTCCGCAAAATATATTTGTCTTCTAAATATGCCGATGTTAAAGGCGAAATGGAAAAAGACGCAAAGATAATGGGTCATAGTGTAGACACACAGCAAAAGATATATGTAAAGAACGGAGCCGAAGAATCTAATTAAAATCAATTAAGAATGTCCCGGATTTATAAATTAAAGTATTAACTTTTTTATTCATTAATTTATTTTGTTTTTTCAACTCTAAATCTCTTTGCATTTTTAAAGATATTTTTGGTTCATATATATTATTAACTTTTAAATCACCTTTAATTAATCGGCAACATCTTCTTACAGATGGAATATCCCCATAATCTTTTATAACTGATAAATGGATTTCTATTTCTTCAATAGATCCAAATATGGTGTTCTCTATACAAAATCCATTATTGCAATAATGGATTATTTCCTTACATAATCTCAACACATTATTCTTTTCTTTAACCGATAATAACTTATGAGGATTTGGTTTTTGTAAATAATCTTTAACATATTCTATATCTTTATTTGGAAACAATAAAGAATCATCGAAAGATATTTCAGTTTCATTATAGAAATATAGAATAACCTTTTTTATTAATTCATGTTTATTCAATGAATCATAGTCAGGAATAGTTAGGTTTAGATCATATATAATATCTTTTAAATCTTGTTTAGAAAAAGTTTTATGAATCATTTGTTTAATAATAACATAGATAAAAAATATATATATTATACATTATAAATGCCGATTAAATCAGGGAAATTAAAAGGTGAACTAACTATTCAAGAATTACGAGAATTATTAAATAAACAAAAAATCAAGTTTGGGAAATCATTATCCCGGCCGAAATTAATTGTTTCATTAGAGAAGCAAGGAATCACATTGCAGAATAATAAATTAGTTAGAGGAAAAGAAACTGGTTCCGGAAAAGCATCTGTACAATCCGCCAAACCTCAAACTTTCCAATTAACTTCAAAGAAGGCAAAGGCAAAGAAAGTTGTTGATGCTCCGGTTAAAGTTCCTATTAAATTACCAACGAAACCAGTTATTAAATTACCAGTTCCAATTAAGAAACCAGTTATTAAATTACCAACCAAGCCAATTGTATTGAAACCAATTATTAAATTACCTGTAAAAAAAAAGTAAATAAATAAAATATATATTAATATATAAATGCCGTATCTCAAAGGAAAATTAAAAGGACAACTAACAGCACCGGAATTGCGGAGAATGATTAAAGAACATAATAAATTAATGTCTATAACTATTCCACCCAAAACAGATAGAGATGGATTGATTAAATTAATTAATGATAATGGTTATAAAGTAAATCATGAGAAGCAAAAATTAATGATAAATAAAGTTGTGAGGAAACCTAATATTAAATTGCCTCCTGCTCCAACACCAAAGACAGCAGAACAAAAAGCACAAGCCAAGAAGCAGAAAGATAAAAAGAAGATAGAAGATAATTTAAAATTAAAGATGAAGGTTGAGAAAGTTAAATCAAAAACAACATCAGCAAGCACAAGTACACAAACAGAAACTCCAATGCAAGAATCAAAACCTAAATCAAAACCTAAATCAAAAGAAGAACCTATCGATGAAGAGAAATGGAATGAGTTTTTAGATTTAGTTGAATACAATAAAAATATATTATTAACAAAAAGAAGGCCTGACGATAAGAGAAATAAAAATCAATATGACTATTATATTTTTAAATATAAGAATAGAAAGAAAGAGAAAGAGAATCCAAAAAGAATGATAAGATTAGTTAATAATAAGATTAAATGATGTAAAAACTAACATTATGATATAAATAACATATAAATATACCCTTAAAACAAGGTTTATACCCCTTTTAGCACTTAAAGAAACATAAAATAATTATTTTATGTCTTTAAACCCCTTTAAACAGGCATAATATAGGTTTTATATGGTTATATTGGTTATTATATGTATTAAAACAGGCATAATATCGGTTTTATGGTTCAGGTTCAGGTTCTTTTAATGTTAAGTCCAAGTTAGGTGCTGGTTCCGTCTTAACCTTTGGAGACTCTTTTGATATTGAACGACCCAACTTTAATTTCTGTTCTTCTATGATGGCTTTCGTATCCCGTGAACATTTCCAACAGCCATATAATATAGATATGCTTTCACACTTACTCCTTTGCAAGGCAAGGCACAGGGTCGCCGTCGCTGTGGCGACTCCAACAATTAACAATAGAAGATCATTCATATTATAAGGAGCCAAGGACATTTTATAATATATATATATTATATTTATTTATTATATTATTATAAACAAATGGATAAACCAAAACCAATTGATAGTGTACATGAAAAAACAAAATCACTTTTAGATAAAGCAGATAATACTTTAAATAAATTAGATTCTATATTAGATGATTTAAAAGAAATAAAAGAATGTTTAAAAAGAATAGATAATAATAAACCGGAAGAAATTAAGAAGGGTTGGATTTTTAATTAAAATAAAAATATATATATATATAAATGGAAATATTCCCGCAAGTCCCAATCAGTATTTTAACGCCAACTTATAATCGTAGCAAGTTCATTCCATTATATATTCATAATTTAAATAATATAGATTATGATAAAAGTATTCTTGAAGTTATTATTGATGATGATGGTGAAGAACCTTTTATTAAAGATTTGGATTTATTCAAGAAAGCAATATTTCCAATTTCAGTTGTTTATATAAAATCTAATGTTAGAAAAACAATTGGAGAGAAAAGAAATAATTTAATTAAACAATCAAAGAATAAAATTATTTGTTTTATGGACGACGATGATATTTACCATTCTCAATATATTAATTATTCATTCCAAACATTAAAGAATAATAAGGCTGGATTAGTTGGTTCGCCTCAAATGATTTTCACATATCCGGAAGACAATTTTAAAATGACTTATATATGTTGTGAAAAAAAGTTCCAAATACACGAAGCAACTATGATGATGACTAAAAAATATTTTAAGAGCATGGGAGGATTTGCTAAATCTTCAAGGGGCGAGGGTGCTGATATTATACAATTACAAGAAAAGAATGTTGTTAAGACTGATATTGCATTGGTTATGATTTGCGTGGCTCATTCCGGGAACTCTGTTGATAAACAACAATTTAAAGAAGATAAGCATTTGTTAAATCAAAATTACAATGGAAATGAAGTGGATATTTTAAAATCTATATTATTATAATTTATTTATTTATACATAATATAAATGGAACAATATACAGATTTAAGAATTATTGATTGTAATAGGCTTCACTCAATAGAATCGCAAGGTGGGAATGACGAGAACCCAGCACAATTCACAAATGAAATTGGTGCTGTTCGCCTCGATGTCGGCGATTCAGTTGCTATCCAAGGAGCATTTGTTAGTGAGGTTGGTGCCGGGAGTGATACTATTGAAATGAAGGGTGTTAACCTTTTATCTTCTTCCGGTGTTCCTCTAACTAAAACTTTATATTATACAGATGAAACACCTTCCTATCCAACTCACTCTTGGGACGAAAGATATGATAATATTATGGGCGGATATATGAAAATGAACTCGCAGACGAATGCTTGTACATATATTCTCCGGGATAATTCATGTAAGATAGAAACTGAATATTATACAACTAATAATGGAAGAGGTTATTTATGTTTGCCCCGAAGATTTGCTTATGATAAAGATTATGAAGGTTTCAACACATCGGGCTTATCTTCTACTGTATGGAGCGAGATTGACCAAGTATCAAGTGGAAGTGATACAGGAAGAAGTTTTTTTTATCCAAGAACCCAAACAATATGCGACGATGATTATCAACATTATAGAGACGGTTTATTTCAACCGACAGATGGACAATATCCAAGGGGACACCATATTCAAAAACATAATAATAAAAGGTTTACTATTTTAAGAAGGCAGGGAGACACTTTTTATCAAAGAGACTTATGGAATTATGAAGGAGGTGCTAATGCTTCGGCAACATTCCCAACTTATAGAGATCCGGCGTGGGCTAAATATGATTATTATAAAGCAATTGTGGACATTGAAATAACACCTGGCTTTAATTCTCCAAGTGATATTAGCAATCAAATAACTAATCAATTAAAATTAGCAAATGAACCTGAATTATATAAAATCCAAGATATAACGGGGATTGTACAACCTATAACAACAATCCAAACAACTAAAACATGGAAACCTTTTACTTGTGCCTCTTATGATTATTTTGGACATGGAGCATTCACAGAGTTCAACGCATCGACTCCTGGCTCTGCTAATGCAGTTAAATATTTTTCTGCCTATGAAAATATAGCAGTGAAACGCCCTGATTTATTTTTATTGGGAAGAGAATGTAATGCAAGTGAAGGACACGCTATTTATAATACAGGAGGATTGCCGTTGGCGACAAGGACAACAAACACGGTTCAAACTTCATTCAGGTTTTTAAATGCTTCCGGTCTTGAACACCCACATATGAAAGCACTATCTAATCTTTTTAAAGCCCAAGCAAATTATCCTGAACTATTTGAAGGACAATCTTTCACTGATTTTTTAACAAATGGAAGTGGTGTGGCCTCAATTAATAATTCAAGGTTCCTTCATATGAACACTTATTCATCAGCCTCTCAAAGTAGCGAACTTGGTGGAGATGGATACAATGGCTCTTCCAGTGGTAATTCCAGTGATACTTTTAATTTAGGTTCTATTCCCTGGTTTTTTTATTATGATAAATCAAAAG
>TARA_R110000764_G_scaffold156310_2_pt1 | contig 15378 bp, 15 predicted proteins | sample TARA_R110000764 | Tara Oceans TARA_R110000764 (sample SAMEA4398111) | marine metagenome | biome: Polar Biome; feature: [SRF] surface water layer (ENVO:00010504); material: water (ENVO:00002006), including particulate matter (ENVO:01000060) such as... | depth 5 m | reverse complement strand
TAAATCTGTTGCATACTAGGCATTTGCTCATAAAACTGTTTCCAAAACGTTGGATTCTGCTTATGCCAGTTGTAACTACTACCATTAGTACTGCCTTTGTTATCCCATTGCATAATCTCTTTGAGTGATTCGTTCTTAACTTCAGGAAAGATTGCTTTATAATCTTTAATCCAGCCACTACTATCATGCGGACTACACATAACACATGCTAATTGACACTTGGTGCCAAACCGCAAATCAATGTATGCTAAGTTAGGCGGAACACTTCCATCTTCATTTGTGTCTTGTAGGATTTTTTCTACATCAACTCTCTCACTCCAATATGCAGTTTCCCACATACGTTTTGAATTATGTCCTGCGGCTTCTTCTTTAAAGCATTTTAAACAACTAGGCGGTTTTTCGCCAGCTAACATTTGCTTGCGAACATTTTTCATATAGTTGCTGTTCCAAGCAGTTTCAAAATCACTTACATTTAAATTATTTGGTTTGCCGTCGTCAGTTTTAAGAATACCAACTTGGCCGCCGTGTTCTTTATCGTTAGTAGCACCTACACTACTAGCGTTTGCTGTACAGCATACTCGCATACTGCCATCTGGTCGTGTGCTTAGATGTACCCAAGGTAGTAAGCAAAACGTTTCTGAGGGATATTTATTTTCTGTCATACTGTACTTATTTCCTAGTGTTTTTTGTTTTTTAATTTGTGACTTGAATTTGTTTATCAATTTCTATATCGCTGCCGCATGTACATTCTTTATATGCACAAATAATAGGTTCAGTTAATAAGTTAACAGTTTCCGGTGATGTTTTTATATTGCCCATTATTACTTTGTTATTACATGCATTAGCAGGAACAACATCACCGTTAGCCTTTATTACAACTAAATCTCTACCGATATTACATGTCCAGCCTTCAAACTTATTTTTGCCTGCTTGTATCAAATCGTGATTGTTTTCTTGTGTTACTGTGCCGTCATCATAGTAACAGTCGATCCCCAAACTAGTCTTGTTGCGTTTTGTACTAGGACGATTAGCAGTAGTTTTGTGGGCATCAATCATCCATTGTCGTTGCTCATCACTATATACCATCCAATCTCGTTGCCCAAATTCAACTTGTAGTTTTTTAATTTGTATGGGCACAACTGTATTATCACGAAGTTTTTCAAATATACCTACACACTTATCCCATGCATTAATATCCATAAGCATTTGAATATTTGTTTGACAGTCGTCTTGTATTGCATTGACAACTTTAATTGTGTGATCAACATCTGCTTCTTGATGATGATAACTAAGACTTACTTTATCCAAATAAGTCTTAGTTCTATTCCACCACTTAATTGTTCTGCTACCGTTAGTTAAAATGTTTACAACACTGTTAGGATCAACCTCTTTAATTATTTCACTAAGTCTTGTAAAGTTTTTCCATACAGTCGGTTCGCCACCTAATATAGTATATATTCTATGATCATGAGTACTTTGTTCAGTAATGCGGCGAACCACAGTTTCACACTGTTCAATGTCAGGCCAATACAAGTCACCGCCATTACTATCCGGTGTGCAGTATGTGCATTTGAAATTACATACATTGCTAAGAATCCAATCTACTACAAGTATATTATTTCTAGTTTTTATTTTTACTAATTTATTCATAACAAGCTTTCTGCCCAAGGATATGCATCTAAAAATTTTACATTACATCTATAGTCCCATATATCTTTTGAATAATGAGCTAACATCTTTTTTTCACTATCTGTAATGTGTCTGTGTTCATACATCGTATCTGATCTAAACGTTCTCCAATTGTTGTTTACATCCATAAATTTTACATTTGAAAAACTTTTGTAAAACTCTTGTCTAGCATCAAGTGGTATAAGTCTAAAATCTAAGAAACTAGGGTAATCAACTTCGTTGTAACTCACTCGTGCTTTTGGAAACTTGTTTGTCCAAGCAAAAAACTCTGTCATATTATGATATGTAAGCATACTAATAGCAGGAGTAAGACCTACTGTACATTTACTATTGTACATTCGTATAAAGTTACGCTCAATAGTTTCCCAACGTGCAGGGTATCGCTGATACTCTAACGCAGCGCCTACAGCGTCAATACTACACATTAGCTCTACATGCTTAAACTTTTCTAAGACTGCTAGTATGCGTGTTTTAGCGCTCGTACAGTTGGTTATAAACTCAATCTCTAAATTTGTCTTGCCTCGTTCTACTAGCTTGTATAAGAATTCTTCAACTTCGGGCATAATAAAAGGCTCACCGCCTGCAAATCTAAGTGTTTGCAAGTCCGGCAATTCTAAAACAAGATCAAGCAACTTGCCAACATCAATATTTTTTGCGCTTGGTATACTACGTAGTAAATCGTTGTCTACTCCGTTTGCTTTTAATTCATGTGCAAGATTAACAATTTGGTCTGAAAAGCCGCCGCTGCACATTTTGCATTGTAAATTGCATTTGTTACTGAGTCTTAAATCTAAATGTCGAATACTTTGATTAGTGCTACCGTATTGTTGGTTAACCCTGTGCCGTTTACTTTCTTTATTATTGCGTTCGTTATGCCAACAGCTCTCACAGGCAGTATTTTCAATTCCTTGATTAAGATCATGCTTAACTGAATTGAGCCAGGTATTATTTTTATACCAAGCATTCATGTCGTCAATTGTGTTCCAGTCAACTACAAGGTCACGTTTTTGTATACAACAGTGTCCTACACGACCTGTTGTATCAATATTAAAGCCGTTATCTGTTAACGTACAGAACTTATTCATTTTATCACCGTATTATAATTTGGAGCAGGTTTTTCTTTGCCGCCGCACTTATTACATATATCAATACTTTCGCGGTGCCATGCTGGATATAAATCGTCTACAAACTGTTGTGTAATAACTTTTAAATTTGCATTACGTATATGATTGTTCGTGTATTTACTATAGTTAAAATTTGTACGCAAATCTAATTGCCTGCCACTAATATAACAACATGGCCATATGTTTCCCCAAGGATCAATTTGTAGCATGCCTTCGTCGGCGTATGGACAAGTAAAACTGCCTACCGAGGTTACAGCACTAGTAATAGGTGTTGCTACATGAGAACGGAAAGTATCACGTCTAGCATATTGTTTTGTGAAAGTTTTTGTATCAGGTCCTGACAAACTCTGTGCAGGAAAGTCTTTATATGCCTTCATATCAACATCTGACCGATTGCGATTGGTTTGAAAGGCTAGACATCCAGTTGATTTAGCAAACTCACTTATAGTATCAATATCAGCTTTATTATAATCAAATACAATACATTTCCATATACTGTTTCCGCCTGCATCATTAAAAGCACGTAGATTAGCTATACGCTTGTCCCAATTAATACCTCGGCGATATAAATCATGGGTTTCTTCTAAGCCATCAATGCCCCATTTAATATCATGCTTGGCAAACTTTTGTAACACAACTGCAAGATCATTCCAAAACTTTGCATTACGGGCGCCTCCGTTAGTATTCAAGTTAAGATATACGTCTGGTTTTACTTCGGCAAGTATTTCCATCATATCAATGAAATGAGGATGCATACTAAAGTCACCAAAGTTGCCATTAAAAATAACCTCTTGTACGTTTTGTAAGTTATCTACTGTGACAAAACTACGCCAATCATCAATGCTTATATGATTAAGTTTTAAATTAGGATGGTTCTCACCGCCATCAATATTTCTATCGCAGGCACCACAGAAAGCATTGCAATAACTAGTGCAATCAATTTCGAGTTTTTTAATTGTTTCAAATTTATATAGATTCATTGTACTGTGTATTGTGTTGGCTTATTTGTTTTATGCAAACACTTATTACAAATATCATAAGATCCTGTTTTCCATGCCGGATAAAGATGTTTTCTAAACTGTTCTAAAATATCCATTAATGAGTGTTCATTTAAATTATTTATATTCCAATCGTCATATGGAAATTTTTTGTGGTGCGTAACTACATTGCCTTGTATAAAACAACACGGCCACACTTTGCCGTCAGGTTCTATAACTATTGTTTTCTCTTCAGCAAACGGACAAGAGTAATCTGTAAAACTAATAGACGGCTCGTAAGAAATCTTAATGTTTTTAAATTGTTCTAATAATTTATATTTCTTTTCAAATTCATCCATAGTCGGTGATGTAAGTATACCATTTGGAAGATTCTTATACTTGTCTACTATAATAGGTGTTACCCTATTCCTATAAGTTTTAAATTTATAAAAATTTAATTGTTTAGCTAGATTACACATTTCTTTGATCTGATGTTTGTTATGGTCAAATATAATTGCACGCCAGGTTGATATGCCGCCAGCAGTATTAAATGCTGTGACATTCTCTATAAGCTTATTCCAATTTACATTCCGTCTATATATATGATTAGTATCTTCAAGTCCGTCGATTGCAAATTGCATTTCGTGACTTCTAAATTTTTGTAATGTAGTTGCTAATTCATTCCAAAACTCTGTATTACGAGCGCCACCGTTTGAAGATATCTTAATAAACAGATCATTTTTTATACTACTAAGATATTCTAAAAATTTAATAATACCCGGATGCATACTAGCATCGCCAAAGTTTCCATCAAATGTTAAAGTACTAATGTTAGATAAATTTTTATCTTGTACAATTTGTTTCCAGGTATCAAAGGACATATGATGTAACGGCATTTTTAAATTTACAGGGCCGCCGTTTATATTACGGTCACACGCTCCGCAACTAGCATTACAGAATGTAGTAAGTTCTATTTCTAATACTTTTACAGTATTAATATCATATTGATTCATTTAAACTGCTCCGCAAACGGATCAAACTCAGCACCGCACTTCATAGCACATACTTTTAGTTTGCCGTCACCGCAACTAGGCTTATTCCAGCTTGCTTGTATGCGGTCAAAGATGCCTGTATCAAATACTGCCTCTAGGCCGTTACGTGCTTGTAGGGCGCTTATATCGGGTATAAAGTCCCATATTTGCTCTACTTTAGGATCTTTATGCCACCATTTATACATGCGGCCAGCAGTCCAGCAACAAGGCAAAGCTAGTCCTTCTGCTGTTATGAATAAGCTATTATCTTTCTTTACTTTACAAATAATAGGGGCTGCGTTGTAGTAAGCATCCATGCTTCCGTACTTGTTAAGTATTATATCTTGTTTCGAAAGTGCGTTGTTGGTATATTCTTTTTTAGGTTTTTTAATCTCTGCCGAGTTATTACCTTTTTTATCAACAGCCTGGTGTGATTGCTTTTTTTCACCTTTGCCGGTAATAAACCTTCCTGTTTTTTTCTTCATAAATTTTTCACAACCCCAAGCATTGGCAAGTGCCTCTGCTTCTTCTACTTGATGCTGATTGTGTTCAAAGATTAAAAAGTCCCAACGTGCTCTACCTCCAGCATTAATAAACGCTTGCATGTTACGCTCTACGTTGTCCCAGTTTACTCCTTGACGATAAAGATGATTAGTATCACGCAATCCGTCTACACTGAATATAACTGCACCCTTTTTATTAATAACATCTGCAAGCTCTGCCCACCAAGTAACACTCTTTGCGCCGGCATTGGTATTCATACTTAACCACATTGTAGGGCTATGCGCTCTAAAGTATTTGAATATTTCTAATGTGTCTTTAGCAACAATAGGATCGCCTAAGTTACCGCACATAAACATTGTATCTAACTGTGCAATAAACTCCGGAAGGAATATCTTTTTACAATCTCCTAAACTAAGTTCGTCTAAATTAATATGTGGATTAATACCTTTGCCATTCATATTTCGATCACACATAGGACAACTAGCTTGACAGTTTTGTGTTACTTCAAGATGTATTGCTCTTATATCATTATATCTATACATACGGTTTTATTAATTCTTTTACTGCATAATGACCGGCTACATTAAAGTGATCATCCTTTTCCGGAATATGCGAATAGTTATTAAATTCTTCAGCAGAAATCATATTTTTAATAGATCCTATATAATTGATATCATTTTCGTTTGCCCAAGGCTCGTCAAGAGCAATGTAATTATAATTTAAGTTCCAGGAAAAGAAAACTACATCTTTAAAATACGAATCAATTAATAATATTTCTTTTAAATTGAGCCAGTTTGCATTATCATAAGAAGTAAAAGAGCGAAAAAACGTTACTAAATCTTTTCGTGTGATGTTATAATATTCCTGTATACGCTCATTAAATAATCGTTTAGTTATGTTGCTAGGTGTTATTGATATTCCTGCTTCACTGTATGCGTTATCATAAATATCGTAATAGTAATCTTTACCTTTGCGTTTAGTTATATTACATATAGGAACATTTTTTCGATGTAAAAATACTCTGTCAGGACCCGTAAGCTGTACAATAACTTTATCTGGTTTTCCAAATTGATATTCAAGTTCCTTTAACCTATAAAAATAGCTTAAATTGCTATTTCCAGGTACACTACAATTTATTATTTTACATTTTAAATCATCTTGTAATAGACATGGCCAGGTTTGTTTAGGCTCAACATAGCGGTCATGATGGCTATAACTACATCCTACTACAAAAATTGTTTTAGTCATTAAATACCAACTTTATATCCTTACCAGGTCCTACTTTGCTAGGCAAGTCACCGTATTGTTCTATATACCATTTAATTACAGCAGCATACCATTTGTGGCTATTATGATGTGCTTGTTTATTAAACTGATGTATATTATTGTTAGTAGCTTGTATTGTAGCAAGTGCCCTAGCACTTTCAGTTTGTAGTTGCCGAATTGTAAAATTACTTATATCCAATTTTCATAAACCTTGTATAATCTGGTAAAAAGAGCTGCCCTTCAAAAAGTGTTTCTTTCATTGGAGTGCTTTTACTAAACTGAGAAATAGTTTTATGACAGTTTACATGTTCTTCTATTTCAAAATAATCATTGCTTTGTAAAATAACTAATTTTCCGTCGGGTATATTATTATACCATTCATCAAAATTAGCAATGTGTTCACAACTTGTGTTTATAATTGTGTCGGGATTATCTTTCATTTGTATGTGTTTGTCGGAAGCAGATGTCATGTAATAGAAATTGCCCATTGTTCCGTCGCTTGGTGCAGGAACATCTGTCCACTCAAAATCCATAATGTCAACTGTACTTGCCTTGAAGCGCCAATCTTCCTCGAACCAAGGTTTATTAAATACTTCGGCAATTTTAGCGCACGACGGATCAATATCAAAACTACGTATTTTGCCAACTGTAACTTTGCTTTCAAATAACATAGTAGCAAGGGTAGCATACCATCCTGCACACAAGAAAACTGTACCTAAATCTAAATTTAATTTTGTAAGCTCTTTGATAACCCACTGCTTACTTTTTATTTGTCCTCGACTAAAAGAATCGTTCCATATTTTAGTTTCATTAACAAAGAAGTTTTTAAATGCTGCAACAAACTGTGTATCTACATAACGATCAAGTATAGGCCAAAGTTTCCAAATATTATCTTCTAATACAAGTTTTCGCAAATCTTCGTCATCAACTAATCTAAAAATACTATGTAAGTTTTGCTCAACTACTGCTTTTCTTAGATTTTCATTTTCGTCTGACGATAGTCTAAAAATACTATGTAAGTTTTGCTCAACTACTGCTTTGCGAAATTCTTCAAGTTCTCCATTAACTTCTCCTTCTAGTAGTCTAAAAATACTATGTAAATTTTGCTCAACTACTGCTTTACGCAAATTGTCATCAGTATTAGATAAACGAAAAATGCTTGTTAGGTCTTGATCAATATAAGTTCTACGTAAATCTGCTAACTTTGTGTTAGTCGGATATAGCAGTTCAAATCTATCTAGTAGTTCATATGGTTCCATCAAATTTTTCCTTTAACCATTCAAAGTTGTTGATCATTTTAAGTGCATCTATGTTGCCTTGGTTACGAGTTCCGTATACAGCGCCAGCTTTTGCACCTGCAATAGCGTAGGTTCCGTAAGCTCTGTCGGCGCCTACTGTGCACCAGGTGTGTAGTCGAGTGTTAGTTTCATCGTCTTTTTGTCTGCCAATTACTTTTGAACTTAACTTACAACATTCTCTAAATGCACTTTTCCAAGTTTCAAATTCTCCTGTGTTAAACGCTGTGATGTTTGACACTTTTTTTACAGCAACAAATTTGTTGCTAATACTTGTAGTCATGTCTGGCATAGATGTGTCCATATTAATAGTATGTAGTCTTGGAAATAATTTTATTCCGCCGTATCCATATTCTAAATCATTAATGGGGTTACAACTGCGCCATACATGTACTGCATCTCTATTGTTGCGGTTGGGAATATAACTAAAGTCAAAGTCATCTACAATATGTGCATCTGCATCAACTATCCATATCATAGGAGTAAATGCTTGTTTGGCTGCTTGAATGTGCGCTTGATGTATTCCTTTAACTCCATGCACACGGGTAGCAATAGGAAAGCGTTCTTTTAGTGCAGCGTAATTAGCATCTGCACTAGATTCTTGGTAACTTATAAAGACTATATCATACATATCTTATTATAACACCTTTTTAGTTGATTGTCTAGTGTTTCCGTAATGAATTACAGTACAATTTGCATTTACATAATTGCGCCACGGATCAACTACTACGCTACGGTTAGGAATATCGCAGTATAATTTGTCTGCGCTATCTTTGCCAGTATACTTATATGTAGTGCTGGCGCTGTGTGCTAGTAAAAATACACAAGGCTCTAGTGGCTCAAACTCGTCACCTGTTAGTGGATCTACATATACAGGTGCAAACCCTTGCTCTTCACAGTAATGACCAATCAGTAAACTGTAACTACCATCGCAATATCCTACGTTTGGCTTGTATGCTTTGCCATGAATAACAATCTGCATATTATGTTCATTTGCATGTTGCACTAATTTTAATGCAATATTCTTTGCTTGTATTTCTCTGGCGTTCATAATGCTATCAAACAAGTCATAACCTAAGCCTAGTTCTTCGGCCATGTAGCGTAGTGCAATGTTATCACGTGGATGACATCCACCTCCATCGCCCATACCTGCTTTCATATACTGTGGACCCATAATACGCATCGTAGACTGCGCTAGGGCGCTTGTAACAACGTCTACGTTAATGTTGCCCTGTTGCTGCGCTACATCCTGTATCATGTTTACAAGTCCTATTTTAGCACTAATAAACGTATTGTAGAATACTTTGATACATTCGCATTCGTCCCAAGTACCGATCTCATAGCGTGGATTGTTTTCCATTATAGTTTTATAAAAGTCTACAAGTTCTTTGGCATCACCTGTAGCACTGCCATCTTCAGTACCAATCATTACCATCTCTGGATTTACCATATCCCATGCTACACTGCCCATTGCAATCAAGTAAGGATTGTATACAAAGCGTGTGTTAGACACGAGGTCAACAAACTGATTACGTGTTGTACCAGGTAGTACTGTACTAATAAGCACAAGCAATTGATTTTGTGTCATATGCTTGTTTGCTTCTACTAGTACATCCTTTACAATATCGTAATTAAAGTCTTTTGGATCTAAGTGCGCAGTAGGTGCTCTGCCATCATAGTCCGGATCATGCGGAGTAGGCACTGCAACAAATACAATATCTCTGCCTTGGACTGCGCCTTTGATAGTCGAAAACATTTTTACTTGATGACTAGTACGCTTTGCAACATCATAGCCCGTAACTTCGTGTCCGTTGCTTGCAATTGCTTCTGCACAGGGCATTCCTAATTTGCCCGTTCCTATAAATCCAATTTTCATGTAGATTCCTTAATGTTATTATATATCATAGTTGAAAGCAATTTATGTCCTATGTCACTAAGATGATATCGATCATTTGTTATGTGATTTTCACTTTTATCAAATATGTTAGAATAGTTAAAAAAGTTATTTTTATATTGAGGTAAAAATAATAAATCTTCTAAACCATATGCACCTAATTTTACAAAATATAAATTTTTTATTTTATATTCCTTTGCTAAACATTGAAACATCATATGATTATTAGCAAACTTTTCTTTTTCAAAGTCGTCATTAATAAAACGTTCGTATAATTTCATTAATTTTTTTTCAAATCCTTTAGCCCATGTATGTGACCCTGATTTAAATCTAATTATGTTACCGTCATGTTGTAAATCTCGTAAATAGTCATCCTCAATTATCGGTGACCAAAACTCATTTCTTTCTAGCGTAGTATATTGTACTATTACTGTATCGTCAGGAGTTATATTGCCGTTAAGTATATGAGTTGTTAACACTCTCCACATACGATAATTTGATCCGCACCCAGCTGCTTCATGTACATATTCATAATTTAATTGTTCAGCAAGGTATTCTCCCCATACCTTCTTAACATTAGTATAATCACTAACTGAACAACCTGCTACTATTAACTTAGCCATGTTAATCACTTTCCATAAAATTAAATAATATCGGTATTAGTTGCGATGTAATATTTCGTGTTACTGGTTTTTTAATTAATTGATAATTATGCAACAGCGATGGTAACATTTCTTTTAACATCTTCGACCAAACTGGTGCAGGAATATTTTGTAATCTATCAAACTCGCATAATACTAGTCGAAGTCTTTGTATGTCATCTTCTTCATCGTCGTAGCTATGATCAATCCACTTATCAAACGTATGGAACCCATGTGTTTTTAAAACTTTTATATTGTCCTTGGGGCCAGATTGTATAAACGGTTGTAACATAGCAAGAGGTTTTAATAGTTTTTCTGTTATAAATGGGTATCTTGCATTATCCGGAGTTGTTTCTGTAACTAGTTGGAAATATGAATTTAATCCGTGGTCCCAGCCCAATGTTCCTGCTTGATTTTCTTGAAGAGTGACATTAGTCTCTTTTATGTGCGGATATATGTCAGGTCCATCAGTAAGTAAATCTACTTGGTCTTTTAGTTCAGGAAAATGCTCAGCCCAGTGCCATCTCGGGACATTAGTAAATGTTCCTAAACTATATAAACACTCTTTGTCATAATTGTTTTTTATAATATGTGCTACAATCATTGTTCGTTGCATACGAGGCAATCTATTATAACTCAACGACTTATATGTCAAAATGTTATTGTTTATGATATCTTTTATTTTTGTCGAAATATATTCAGCATGATCTTCTTCTTGGGCTTCTAATTCTAAAAAATTAAATAACTCAAATCCAGTAATACAATTATAACCTTGGTCAGAAGCTGTTTTTAATGTTATATTTCCGTAAGGGTTTTCAGTTTCTGCACCCGTTATAAGTGTAATATTTTTTGGGACTGTATTTAATGCCGTACATAATTTTTTAAAATCTACGTTGGTGCTATTCTCAAATTGACTACATTCTGTTCCCCAATCAATTATCCAATGAACTAGGCCATTTTTACTGTCATTCCATATGCGGTCCGGCATAGTGATATTATCTAAAAGATTTACAGATGATTGTCCTTGTGGATAAAATTTATAAATTGATTGATACTTATCTGTAACAAAATGATGATAATGATTTAAATATACAACATATTTTGTGTTAGGCTTGATTTTTTTAAATTTAACAAAATTAAAAAAACTATTATATTCTATATGCTCTTTCCATTCATTTACATACATTGGGTGTATCAAATTAGGAGAATTAGGAGGAATACCTAACAGTTTGTCAGGACCCTTTCCATATGTTATTAGGTTAAACATTGTTTCCATTCGCAATATGCATGTTCCATCTCTGGAAAAGTCTTTATAAAGTTTGTTCCTCGGCGTCTGTCATGCTCGTCTACAAATATAACAAAGTCTGATCTATTTTTTCTTAGTGTTTCTTCGTCTAGATGTTCTTCATTCATAATATCGTATAACCGCTTAAACTTATCGCCTTCCCATTGATAAAACCCCATGTTTTCCTTGCCACGAACATTTCTATCTTCAAAATTATTACGGATAAACTCTAATTGCGGTTTTACATATTTGTCGCGCCACTCAGGCTCAGCAATAAACATTGCTTGATGATTAGGGTATCGTAAATAAGGAGTATCAAGTATTATTGGTATTGCCTTGCCTGCTCCGCCAAATTCTAATTTAATATCTAACAAGTCTTTTAACATTTTATCAAACGAAAATATGCTTAACACATTATATGTACTCATACAAGTAAATGTACAATTAGGCACTTCTTCTAATACTTTGCGTATGTTAGATAACCATTGGTCATAATCCAAACCGTTGCGAATGTATTCTGCCTGAGCACCGTATGCTTCGGCACTTGTAAATATTTTTAGTTTTTTAACTTTACCTTGACTGCCAATAATTTTCATCTTTTCAATGAACTTATTAAACACTGCATCAGGTACACACATGTTACTGTTAACAGAGAACTCAAGATCAGGCTTTGGATTTTCTATCAAGTCATCAAGCACACGGAATGTGTCTTTAGTAAGTAGTGGCTCACCGCCAGTAATCCTAAAGTGCTTTAAGTCTTTGCTTACATCAGGCCACCATTTCCAAAATGCTTCTACATAAGGATTATGTTCTCTGTTAGGTATTGGCATTGCATCAGTTTTTATTAACCAGGTTACATCATTAAATCTTTTTGAAGTATTATACGGGCCGTGTTCTTTAATTTCTTCCATCCACTTAGAACTTACTTGTGGTGAACAATAACTGCATTTAAAATTACATACACTACTAAAACTAACTTCTAAATAACTTGGATTAACATTGTCATCCCAGCCTTTATCTACAATGTCTTGTATGTGTGGCTGTGCCCAAGGTTCAAAAGATTTATATGTTCTGTCGCTTAGTTCATCAGAACCACTGTCTTCAACTCTCCAACAGTAATCACATTCTTCAGGACGCTTACCTTCAAGCATCAGTTTACGTTGTTGTTTTTTAAACTTAGTATTATGCAATGCGCTAGGATTATCCTTTAATTCTTCAAGAGGAATCTTGTGTGAAGTAGGATGGTGACAACTATGGGTGTGCCCATTATGTAAATGTAGAGTAACTTGTTTCCATTTTGCCGTGCAGAAGGTACAACTTATTGTATCTAAGTTTTCTTTTTTCCAACTTTTAATATCTTCCATTATTCTTTAGTCCTACATTTATTTAAATTATTCATTCAGGATCAATCACAAACTGTTGGCTAGAGTTTCTACTAGGATTTTGATACACTGTTTTAAAGAATTTACTTTGTTGAGCACCAAATGGTGTTTCTGCAATTGGTGTGTCTAACTCGTTAATGAGTTTAATGCCATACGTACCTGTTTCGTATTCAATGTCTTCGATGCCTGCAAAGGAAGTTTTCCACAAGTCGTTTAAGTATTCAAAGTCTCTAACTTGGACAAAGTCCCATTCTGTACACATTGTCATATATAGTCCTGCTCTTGCTCCTAATATAGCCCAGTCGCCATTTTCTACGTCTGCACCTATCATTAACCAAATCCAAAGTCTGTGTAAGTTTTTCCAATGACCTTTTAATAACTGTTCTTTAGTAGGCTTTGCTCCGCTATCAAGTGCCATTTTGACACCTTCACGGAACCCTGCTCGCCAAGCCTGCTGCGGAGTAGCATTATTATGAACATCTGAGTAACAACTATTTTGTTGAATATACTTTAAGTCCCAGCAAAAATCTACTTGGGCTGCTACATTCCCTGGATCTGCATTTTCGTGTGTTTTCATCTGCAACACATATTCTTTAGGCCAACATTTGATGCCGCCGTTGCCGTACATTAACCCATTAATTTCGTTTTTACCGCACCAACTAATAACACTAGATTCTAAATTACTGCCTTGTGGAATATCTAATACTTGTTCTAAAAAGCCAGGTCGTACAATATTGTCACCGTCAACAGTAATAAATCGATCTGTTTCGCTTAAATTAGCACAGGCTTTATGTGCTGCATCGCTGCCTTCTACACCGTGTACACGCTTTGCCCAGGGTGCTTTAGTAAGTAAGTCTGCATAGTTTTTTTCTGCGTTTGGTTCATCGTAACTTAAATAGATGATATCATAGTCAATAATTTTCATTTATTACTCCTGTACTATATGTATATGTTTTACATGATGAGATCTGCATAAAAGGCTAACTTGCGATTTGCATATATCTTTATCATAATCTTTTATTGCAACAGTGTTACATGCAGCTAAAGTTTTTAAATTAACTCGCACCGTATCTAACAATATAAAGCTGTTTGTATTATCAACTACATAATATTCTTTGATATGGTCCCAACCTTGTGCAAATAAAGCACAATTTATATCATCCATTGTACTTGTAGCTGTCCAAGTGCCGTTAGTTGTATCTTGTGTTAAGACAACTGAGTTAGTTGATATCTCTTGCTGTTTACTAATCATTCCCGAAGCTTGTACTGTTCCATCATGTCCATAAAGATCACGGGACAGGACAAGCATCTTGCCTATGACTTTTGAACTTTTAAGTACAATATAATCAGATAGTTGCTTAGTACTATTTGAAAAATCTTCATACGTTTGGAGATCAATATTAATATAATTAGGACCAAATGAGTCATCTATTATATTAGTAACACATGCAACATTTCCTACATCATCATAATATAAGTAAAACATCATACTCGTTCCTCTAACCAGGTAAGCATGTCGGAAGTTAAAAATTCATCTTCAACATAATGCAGTACACCCGACTGTTTATACCCGTTAATATAGATATTGTCATTGCCAAAGTCTACAGATAATATATCTGTCCATTTGCTAGGAATATGGGCAAGGTGCTGTGCTTGAGGCTTCATATGAGTAAAAGATAGCATACTATTACTATTTAATGTAGTAGTATGCGAGTCTAATAATTTTAATGCTATTGCTGCGCTCAGATCTACACTATTCCAGTTTTGCATAGATTTAGGAGCATATTTTTTATAAAATACTTCCCAGTTTTGCATTATAACATCAAGCAACTTAAAAAAGTTATGTGCTTCGTTGCCTTTACTAAATTGATACATGCCTACATAAACTTCTGGCAAATTATTTGCATCAAATGCTTTACGGTAATACCTAGTAGTAACAGGTTCATTACGATATGTTTTAATATTTGTAGTAAAGGACAAATTGTGTAAATTACTCCATATCGGGGTAATATCGTCTAACACTAACATGTCTACATCAAACACAATAGTATTAATATACGGCGTCACATAGTAAACTTTATATCGATTTTCAATCTTCCAATCATTGTATGCGATATCACTCCATGGTATAGGAATTACTTTATCAAATACATCTTTATACATTGACGGCACTATATCATTAGTAATTAAACTTATATTTGTGTTAGGAGATTTTGCAAGTATACTTAACGCTAATGCATATGCTTGTTTAACATAGTTTGTTGTTGAGTTATTTTGTGCTACTACACAA
>TARA_R110000764_G_scaffold9642_1_pt1 | contig 15493 bp, 8 predicted proteins | sample TARA_R110000764 | Tara Oceans TARA_R110000764 (sample SAMEA4398111) | marine metagenome | biome: Polar Biome; feature: [SRF] surface water layer (ENVO:00010504); material: water (ENVO:00002006), including particulate matter (ENVO:01000060) such as... | depth 5 m | reverse complement strand
TACCGCTGCTCATGAAATATCTGGAATTGACGGAATAACGCCTATCATTAGCTTTGGACTGTATCTCAAAAATTTCAATCTCGGCAAAATTTAAATAGCAAACCTGTAGTTTAATAAATTGCCCACAATTCTGGGCATATATTTACTGATAGACCCTTACATAATCCACCTCCATAGTAGCGGATACAAAATCTGGATCAACAGTGAACCAACTTCCCCCCATGGCTACATTCAAAATAATAAACTGATCTGCTGTAAACGGCCATGTATCCTTGTTTTTGGCCATTGGATTATAGGCATAGACAAATTCATCATCTATAAAAAATCTTAGGGATTCCGTGGACCATTCAACCGCATATACATGAAATTCCGTGCTATAATCAGTAATAGTGGTTGTTCCAACAGTTACATCGGTGCATCCACCATAACAGGAAGGTGTATGGGTAGCACTTGAAATTTTCTCTGGTTCATGGCCCCAATGCTCCATAATGTCTATTTCTCCACAAGCAGGCCAGCCTACGGTTTCAATATTGGATCCCAACATCCATATGGCCGGCCATGTCCCTTGCCCATAAGGCAGTTTCGCCCTTACTTCTATCTTCCCATAAGTAAACGAAAACAGGGAATTTAATCTGGCCGAAGTATATTCCTTTGTGGTTCCTTGGGCCGTGTATTGTTCTTTTTTTGCTACAATTTTCAATGTCCCTTCAGAAACATAAACATTATCCAGTCTGTTGGTATAGTGCTGTAATTCCCCATTGTGCCAGCTACCATTATCCGGAGCAATAGTTTCCATCTTCCAGTTTTGCGCGGAAAGTGCCCCGTCCAATTCAAATTCATCGGACCAAATAAGTTCAACTTCATGTTGGGCAACAAAAACCGTAATTGTTTTTGAAAAATCTATGTAGTCGCCCGTACTGGAATAGGCCAAGACCGTTATTTTATAATCATGGGTACCTTCCTCCTTAAAAGTATAAGTGAACGTACCATCCGTACTTACTTCCTCCGATTTATCATTGAACTTATAACCATATTTAATCGCATTTTTGGCTACAGCGGATAACTGTACTGCACCAGAACCATCACCATGTGGATTTTTGGAATCCACGCCTTTCACCTCAACGGACAGGCTAAGCTCTGTAGGCAAAATTTTCTCCTTTTCCCCATTGGTATAGACAAAGTCGCTCTCCTCATTTTTATTACCGCCACATGCTGCAATAATTGCCAATAAAAAATACAATATCAATTTCATAAACCACATTTACCAAGTAAAAAACAATGAATGCCATAAAGAAAAACCTTGCTGATATTGACCATAGACCAGCAAGGTTTTCAAAAAAAAACTAAATTAACTAACCCGAAAAGGTTCGCAAGCCGTTGTGATTTGTAAAATGCAATACGCTTCCTTTTCAAAAAATTCAATCATATGGTCCTTGTTACCATACTATGCCTTTCTAGTGGCGGATCTATTTCCTAGCAGAACAATTTTATTACCACTACTCTGGCCTAAAGATCCAGGTCCATCCGGTTCCGCCACCATTATTGGCAACATATAACACCATCTCATCCTCGGTCAAGGAGATTATGGTATAAAGTCCGTCAGGATTACCTCTGGGTTCCTCAGCCCCCAAAATATTTGCATTATTAATTTTTAAAGTTTGATTGGCAACATCCAAAACAAAATTGCCCGATTGTGGAGTAGCATCCGGACCTGAATAATAGGTAAAGTTTGCACCTCCATCCAGATCAAATTTCATACTACCTGCCGCATCGGCAGGAGGACAACAGTCCCCAGCTGCGTTCCACCATGCCGTTGCCCAAGCTCCTGGATCATTAGGAGGTGACATATACCACCATCTTCCCCCATCCGGGGAAGGACCACCATTGAAAACCCAAGTCTTACCTTCAGAAGTGTTGTCACTTACCAAATCATACCAATCCTGGTCCAAGGCACTGTCTAACTGATCAATCTGAACATCGATAGTTTTGGTAAAAAATTCGGCTCCTAGAGTTCCTGTAAAGGTAAAGGTTGCTGTCCCCGGAATAGGATATACAAATTCTACCTTATCCGAATATGCCCTACCCAAATTGTAGTCCCAATAACCGGTAACCCCTGGGGTAGCCATATTAAGTTCTATCTTATTACCCCCAGCGGTACTCTGGGTTGCAACAAGTTGTACCCCTGCCACATCGGTGGTATTCTCCAAATAATCCCTGTCTTCAATTGGCTCACAGCCCAGAGAAACCAAGAAGAGAGTAGCAATAAACGATCTTAAAATTATTAATCCATTGTTTTTCATCTGTCTATATTTTTTGTGTTTACAACTATTTTACCAGCCTGGATTCTGTGAATAAACTCCGCCGGACAACCTTATTTCAGTCTCTGGTACTGGGACCAATCCTTTTGTTTCTGGGCGGTAAGTAACTTTATAAACGGCATCGATCCCTGAATTTCGAACATTGATGGCATCGTCAAAAGCTGTGTTTACATCGCCCCAACGTACCAAGTCGAACCATCTTATTCCCTCAAATGCCAGCTCGTGCAAACGCTCTTCTTTTAGAGCTTCCAAGGAATACCCTATTTCTCCTAGGCCTGCCCTAACCCTTACTCTGTTCATACCTGTGGCCGTACCGGAAATTTCAGAATGCATCAACAGTACATCTGCAAAGCGCATCAATATATAATCTTGTGCCGCCCATAACTGCATGGGGTCACCATTATTCATGTCGTACAAGAAGTAGAACATACCTTTCACTCCATCCACTCCGTCTGGATCGGGATGCTGTACCGTAGTGTATTTTTTGTTGAAGAAGCCGGTCTCATGATCACCTTTGTCCGCTTCGTAACCAGCGGTTCCCTGATCGGCATTGCCCAATTCAATAATGGACCCCACCTTTCTTTTATCGGAATCGTCCCACTGGTTCCAAAGTTTAGGGTTTACGGTTCCCCAGCCCCAGCCTTGTCCAAATGGGACCATGGAGTTATCACGGATCCCCATAAACAACGGCATTCTATTATTGTACTTCTGGCCTTCGTCCCAGCTTGTAGTAGAATATCTGAGGGCAAACATGGTTTCTTTGTTGCCCGTACCAAATGTTGGCGAATGTCCGTCCTGTCCTACCCAGGCCAAGCCCTCTGTTTCTGCCCATGGCAATACAGTGGTACCCGCACTTTGGTTTACATAGGAATAAGGCCATAAATTCCTAAAATCCGTGGCCAAATCATAACCACTGTTATTGATACAATCATCCAGGTAGGCTAGAACATTGCTCTTGGATAAAGATCCTCCATCTGCCAAAGGCAAATCTGAAGTAGACTGGCCTTCCATATTGGTCATGTACCCCGTATAGAACAGATATGCTTTGGCCAGATAAGCTTCGGCAACCCATTTATTGGCATGACCATAACTGGAAGTTGGGATATCATTGAAATTGATGGAAGGCATCGTTTCAATTGCCAATTTAAAGTCGGACGCAATTTGTGCAAAAGTCTCGCTAAAGGAGGCCCTTGGCGCATCTCGTGGATCATCTATTGCCAAGATCAAAGGCATGCCGCCAAAGAATTTTGCTGCTCTAAAGTAGTAATAGCCCCTCATAAAATAGGCTTCCCCTACCGTTTGGTTCTTAAATGCAACGGACTCCTCCGGAGTATCGAAGAAGGAAGAAAAATCTACTTCTTCCACCTTTTCCAAAATGGCATTTGCCCGGGTTACCCCATTGTAGGTTTCTACCCAAAGATCACGATAGGTATCCTCTTCGGGATCTTCAAATTTATCCACATTTTTAGCCGATTTATCATCTGGGCCACCACCCCCCAACATCATATCTGATAGTAAATTGGCTGCAATACCTTCATCACTATGAACACCTCCCGTGTACATGGCGTTATAAACACCGGACATGGCCTCTTCTATATCTTGTGGACTGCTGTAAAAATTATCCAAACTTTTCTCGTATAGATTTTCGGTGTCCAAAAATTTCTCGCTACAACTTGTGGCAAGCACCAAAGTTGCAATGCCTATGTTATATATTAGTTTTTTCATCATCTACTTTTTTAAAATTAAAAATCAACACTAAATCCAAACATTACAGTTCTAGGTAAGGGATATAGACCAAGGTCTATACCTGAGGCCCAACTGGCATCGTGGCCAAAGGACACTTCTGGATCCATACCCGTGTAATTGGTAAAAGTGTATAAGTTGTTGATAGCGGCGTATACCTTGATATCGGAGAATAACTTAATATCGGAAATATAGTCGCCCAATTTAACCCCAACAGTCAAATTATTGATTCTTAGGTAATCTGCATCCTGCATATAAATATCAGAAATCCAGTTGGTGTTCCTGTTGGATACCGAGCTTAAGCGAGGCAATGTATTGGACGTTCCCGCACCGTGCCAGCGTCCAAATATCTCGGTAGTATAGTTTTGGTCAAAACGGTCGGCAAAGGATCTATAGGATTGCATAACCTGCATTCCATATTTCCCGGACAGGGTAATGTTGGCATAGAAACCTTTGTATTCCGCATTGAGTTGAATACCCAGTTCAAAATCGGGATTAGGATTCCCTAACATTTTTTTATCGCTCTCATCTATAACCCCATCCTGATTTTGATCTACGAACCTAACATCGCCAGGACGTTGATCACTAAAGTATGGAGTACCATCCGTTGGCTTCACATATGCATCAACCTCATCCTGAGTTTGTAGAATGCCATCTGTTTCATACCCGTAAAAGAACCCGATAGGTTTACCCACTTCTGCTCTGGAAACCGAAGCTGTACCTTGTGACAATACAGAGCTTGGTCCCTGTATAATACCGTCCGAGTTTGCTATTTTAGTAATTTCATTCTTGTTGAAGGCTCCACTTATGGTGGCCCCATATTTAAAATCGCCAATGTTATCGTTCCATGACAACATAAGTTCATAACCCGTATTCTCTATGTCACCACCATTAATGTACGGTGCTCCCGCACCCGATGTACCTTGAATAGGGGCAACCACCAACCAGTCTTTTGTTGTTTTCTTATACCAATCAAAGGTAAAATCCAGTCTGGAATTAAAGAACCTTGCATCCAATCCAAAATTTAATTGCTCTGAGGTTTCCCAGGTAACATCCGGATTGGTTACCCTGGCAGGGACAGCAGTTGCTCCGGATATAGGTTTGGTATCTCCAAAATAATATCCTGGATTTAAATATGCGATATTAGAACTATAGATAAAATTATCTATCGATTGATTTCCATTCTGCCCCCAGCTTCCCCTAAATTTAGCAAAGTCCAAAACACCACTGTTATTGGATAGAAAATCCTCATTGGTAAGGATCCATCCTGCGGATACTGAAGGGAAATAACCCCATCTGTTGCCTTTGGCAAAGTTGGAGGAGCCGTCTGCCCTCATGGTTGCCGATAACAAATATTTTTCCTTATAATCGTATTGTGCCCTTGCTATGTAAGATAACAATCCTCCACCTCCTGCCGCGTAGTCTGCGCCAAAAGTATTAATGGAATTTACATCGGTCTTGTCCACATTGTTCAAATAAGCGTATTCCGGCAATCCAAATCTTGTGTTGGCCATACTGCCCCCAACGGAATTATTGATCTGATTTTTATATACCTCATTACCTATCAATGCATTTATATTGTGATCCCCAAAAGTACGTTCATAGGTTAGCGTGTTGGTCCATGTTAAATTGGCCCCTAAATATTGGTATTGTGACGCCCCATCGTTGGCATTGCTGAAAAGCACTCCCAAGGCATAGGTTGGTGTCCATGAGCGACCGTGGCCAAACCATGAATCCAAACCGTAGGACGACCTAAATTTCAAATCCTCTACAGGCTCCAATTCCATATAAACGTTACCGACCAAAGTATTGTCCTTGTTCCCCAAATTACTGTAGTTACTTCTGTAAAACATAACCGCCAGCGGATTTGCCTGATCGTTGGCAAGTCCATCCAAAGTTGGGGTAAACCCATTAGCGTCAGGTGATTTATCCCAATATGCAGGCATTAAAGGGTTTTGAACCAAGGCATTGTGAAGATCGTTCCAGTAAATGTTTCCTGTGGCCACTCCCCTATATTCTGAATTGGTATACGTTAGGTTCTCCCCTATGGTAAGTATACTATGATCATCATTTTTGAAAAGCACAAATTCAGTATTCATACGGGCAGTTAGCCTTTTGTAGCCCGCATCAATAATATTGCCTCCAATAATCCCGGTTTGGTCCAAATACGAAACACCGAACGCATAGGTACTGTCTTCACCACCACCGGTAATATTTACTGAGTGACTGGTGACAGGGGCACTTTTGGTAGACATTTCATCTATCCAATTGGTTCCTTCCCAACCATTTTGGAGCATGCCCCATATTTCAGAACCTAATGCGGTCCCCAAATTATTGGGATAATTATTATTTAGCCAGTTATTATTCTGTAAAATAGCTTCCCAATCATTTGGCTCCAAACCATCATTCACCCTTCCTTCGTCCATGATGTACATGTATTCCTGGGCATTTAATGGAGATAGATTCTTGTATATTTTCTGAATTCCGTAATAGGAATCGTACTGTATCTGCGCCTTGCTACCTTGCCTTCCTTTGTGGGTCGTTACCAATACCACTCCGTTGGCTGCCCTAGATCCATAGATGGCAGCAGATGCAGCATCCTTTAAAACGTCGATGGACTGAATATCTGAAGAGTTTAAATAATCAATATTGCCTACTGCTACCCCATCCACGATATAGAGTGGACTGGAATTACCAATTGTCCCCAGACCACGAATGGTAACCTTGGTACCTGCCCCCGGCTCCCCATTGTTCCTTGTAACACTTACACCAGGTGCAACACCTTGAAGGGCCTCCATAGCGGTTGATGTATTCAACTCGGCAATATCTTCACCTTTTACGTTAAGATTGGCCCCTGTGGTCAAAGCCTTTTTTTGAACCCCATACCCTACTACAACAACCTCTTCCAAAGACTCATAAGATTCCAGTAAAGTTACGTTGATGGTGGTTTGTTGTCCTACGTTTAAAGTTTGGCTAACCATACCTATATAGGTATAAACCAAGCGGTCCTCGGGTCCTACTTTCCCAATGGAATAATTTCCATCGAAATCCGTAGTGGTTCCATTAACGGTTCCTTGTACAACTACCGTTACTCCTGGCAATGGCAAGCCCGCTTCATCGGACACCAGCCCTGTAATGGTCTTGGTCTGCCCAAGAACGTTTTGGGCACAAACCATTACCAAAGTGATAATCAAAAATTTGAACTTTAGCATCATATAAAATAGTTTAGGTTAATTAATCGAGTTTTTGTTAGAGTAAAATTTTATGTTTTTTGTTAGAACCAAAAGACCCATAAGCGTATTATTAAAGAATAAAAAGGATTACAAAAACCAGCAATGCCACGATGGCCATTATTAGCAGTATCTCCATCAACTGCTTCCATTTGAATTTTGAATCCTTGTTTTTCATTCCTTCAAATGTTAAATAAATATTAAATCTTGTATAGCATTTATTCTGCATCAAGTAGAAATTTTGCTGCAACTTTCTTTTATATTTTGGATATGCAACATCATTTGCATACCGTGCATCATTTGTTATAGGGTTTATTAGATACAGGGAAGAAAAATGACCCAAATAGGAATTCCTTAAATTGGAAACTTAACCTTATGTTAAAATTAACTAGGCCTTTAGAAGTTAGATAGAAAACCTCTTACGTAAAATAATAGGTTGTGCGACAGGAACTGCAGATAAAAAAGTTCCTGTTTTGGAATGAAGAATTATTATATTGAAAATATATGGCAAACGTATATACTTATCGCGTATAATTAATAAGCCTACTTTACCATTTTGTGGAAGCAGTAATACACGCCATACCGTCCCGTTTGAAACATTATACCAAAGGACAGACCAATGTTCTACCTCAACATAATAACATCAATAATTCATAAGCTTATATTCAAGGGTATGGAATTAAGGTTTTAGTGGAGAAACCTCAGTGGGCAGAATCCCGAAATGTTCCTTAAAGCACTTTGTAAAATATGAAGGCGTGGAGAAACCTACCTTGTAACAGACCTCACTAATATTGGTGTTGCCATTTTCAATAATCTGTTTGGCCCTTTCTATTCTAATATTTCTTAAGAACTCATTGGCCGTCTGATTGGTAAGTGCTTTTATTTTTCTATAAAACTGACTTCTGCTCAAATTTAATTTCGAAGCCAATACCTCCACACTTAGGTCAGGGTCATCTATATTATTGTTGATGTAATTCAGTACCTTTTCAATAAAATCCTTGTCCAGGGAAGTGGTATTCTTGTTCACCGGTACATCGCTGATAACACTGAAGTACTTATTAAAAATTAGTTGCCTACTAGTTATAAGTTGTGACAACCTCAATCTGAGTAGCCGTAAATCAAAAGGTTTTACCATATAGGCATCTGCACCCGTTTCAATCCCTTCCATTCTATCATCTATACGTGCTTTGGCCGTAAGCATCAATAAAGGGATATGGCTGGTCCTCATATCGCCCTTAATTCTTTTACAAAATTCGAACCCATCCATTTCGGGCATAATAACATCTGTGATTATGATATCGGGAAGTGCCGACTTGGCCAATTCCAAACCTTCCTTTCCATTTTTGGCCAAAAGTATCCTGTATTGATTTTTGAGTTCATTTTTTAGGTAGCTCCTAAGTTCTCCGTTATCCTCCACAATCAATAAGGTGTAGGAAGTGGTTGCCTCCTCCGGGCTTGTATCAGATATGGCTTCAATATGGGATTTTACCAAGTTAACCCGTTCTTTTTGGGAATCAGGTTCTTTAACATCGGTAAATATCTCGTTCTCCGCAAAATGCTTTGGTCCCTTTGGCAAAATTATTCTGAAGGATGTTCCGCTTCCTACCTCGCTCTTAACCTCAATTTTACCTTTGTGCAGTTCCACAAAACTTTGTACCACTTCCAAACCAATGCCAGTACCGCCATAGTAGGTCTTGTTGAGATTTTCTACTTGATAAAAACGTTCAAAGATCCGTTCCGTTTCCTCTGGTCTAAGACCTGGTCCAGTATCCGAAATTATTAATTCCACTCCCGCTGTAGGCTTTGATTTATCTGCCAGTGGAAGGTTGTACGATTCATCCTTTGAGAGTAGTTCAATATTTATTGCCCCACCTTCCGGAGTGACTTTGAAAGCATTGGAAAGCAAATTGAAAATTATTTTCTCCATCATACTCTCGTCCGCCCATATGTTCATATCCTCGGAATCGGAATCCAAACTAAGATGTATATTTTTATCAAGAGCTTCTTCCTTAAAATGAGCGACAACTTCCTGGGTTAAATTAACCAAGTTAATTTCCTTGGCCCTTACACCTATTTTATTTAATTCCAATTTTCTAAAGTCCAACAGCTCGTTCACCATTCTATAGAGTCGGTCCGTATTCTTATAAATTATGTTGTGCTTTTCCTTTATTCTAGGGGGCAGACTTAGGTTATCGTCATTAAGAATGTCCTTAAGTGGATTAATAATCAGGGTGAGGGGTGTCCTAAATTCATGGGAGATATTGGTAAAAAATTGAAACTTTTTTTCATCCAAATCTTTTTCCTGCAATCTTTTTTCACGTTCAGAATGTATTATTTGCTTTTCCCTTATCCTGGACTGTGTCATTTTATTTAATACATATATCCCCAAAACAAACAAAGCTATATAAGAAAACAAAGCCCAATTGGTTTTCCACCAAGGGGATAAAACAGTGATGTATAGGGTTAAGGGAGATTCGTTCCAAACACCATCATTGTTGGCTGCCTTTAATTTAAAGGTATAACTCCCCGGATCCAAGTTGGTATAAGTAGCACTTCTTTTTTTACCTACATAATTCCAAGTTTCTTCATAACCCTCCAAATAATACGCATACTCATTTTTTTCAGGGCGGGTAAAGTTTATGCCCGAGTATTCTATTGTAAAGACAGATTGATCATGTTTCAATACAATACTATCTGTTTCGGAAATTACTTTCCTTAACGGTGAATCCTCCTGGGTAGGCAAAACTTTTTCATTGAACAGCCTAAATTCGGACAGATACAATGAAGATTCATTGGTATTCGTAATTATCTCCGAAGGATTGAAATAATTAACCCCTTGATAACTACCAAAATAAATATTCCCTAGCTTATCCTTAAATGCCGAATTGATATTAAAATCGTTGGAAAGCAATCCATCATCCGTGGTGTAATTATGAAACTCCTTGGTCTCCATATCCAATTTCGAAATTCCCGCATTGCCTCCCATCCAAATATTGCCATCCAAGCTTTCAATAATTCCACATACATTCTCCTCTTCAAGGCCATTAAATTTATCATACCAAATAAATCTATCGGTATTGGGCAGGTAGCGACATAGACCAGCACCTTTGGTCCCAATCCAAAGTGTTTGGTCCGTAGCTTCATACAGGGACAAAATGTAATTGGAAGCGGAATTGTTTGTAGACTCCTGAGACATTCTGTCTATCATAGAAATCACGGAGTACTCTTGGCCCGATTGTTTCTTTACCTTAAAAAGCCCCTGAGTGGTCCCCAGCCATATGTTGTCCTCAAAATCTACCAGTACCTTATAGGCGCTGCTTCCGCTGATTCCATTATCGTTGAATGGCTGGGAATTATAATGTTTAAAAAGCCCAGTATTAGGATTGAAGGAATGCAACCCACTATGATAGGTCCCAATCCAAATAGTACCATCCTTATCCTCATCAAAACTCATTACTGTATTGGACGATAGGTTACCTTGGGTGTTACTGGTATTGTAGTTAATGAATTTGGTAGTTCCCTTTTTCAGGAAATAGATTCCCCCATCCCAACTTCCTGCCCAAATATTGTCCTTACTATCCAAAAAAATAGTCTGTATATAATCACTGGTCAATCCTGAATATTGGCTACTGCTAGCCTTGTTTATATGGGTGTAATCATTATTTTTTAAATCAAGAATGTCTATACCCCCACCGTCCATTCCTATCCATAGCTTGCCCGAGGGATCTTTGGCGATTGAGGTAACCGAACTTATTTGCAAGGAATTTGGGTTATTGTAGAGACTTTCTATGTCCTTGAACTTGTCATATAACCTGTCGTAAACAGCTACGCCTTTGTTGTAATATCCGAGCCATATTTTTTCATCATTGTCCAAATACAAAGTCCAAATAGAATTGGACAAAAGACTTTTTTCGTCTTTTTTGTTGGTCAAATAATGATTCAGTACAGTCCCATTCCCATTTATATGGAAAAGGCCGTCGTTTTCAGTTCCACACATTAAATTTCCGTCCGGGAGTGCTATTAAGGTAAAAAAGGGATGGGTTGAAAAGGCATACTTTTCCATAGCGGACGGTTTGCCCAAATCCGAGTCTGCAATTTTAACCTTATACAGCCCGTCGTTGAAAGTCCCTACCCAAATGTTATCGGCATCATCTATTAGCAGTGACCTTATGGAAACCCCAATTGACACCAATTTTCCTTGATTCCAAAGCTCAAAACGTTTAAGAACACCTGTTTTAACATCAACGGTATAGAGGCCCATATTGGTCCCTGCAAAAATTTTCCCGCTCGAATCCGTCTGTATTGCCCTCACTACCAAGGGGTCTGTTGCATCCAATTCATTGACAGGAACTTTTTCTACCTCAAAATTGTCCAGGTTCATTTTAAACATTCCCCATCGGAAGGAACCTATGAGCAAATTTCCTTCATTATCTTCTTTTAAGGCACTTATCGGCATAGTAGGACCGTTTTGCACACTGGAGGACAGAACCGGAATTCGCCTAAACTGATCATTATCGCGATCATAGAGGTTTAGTCCAACCTCAGTACCTACCCACAATCTATTCCTACTGTCCAAATAGGAACAATTAATTTGGCTACTACTTATAGATGTGGAATCATTAATAATATGTTTATACGATTTATAATCAATTCCATCATAGCGGTACAATCCTGAACCGTTGGTACCGATCCAAATAAAACCATAGTCATCCTGCAAAATGGAATATACCCCTACCTTGGATATTCCTTCCTTTATATTTACAAAATTCAATTTCGGAACATCCGTCTGAGCCCGCAAATCAGAAATAAAAAGACTTAGTACTATAAAAAAAACACAGATTCTTCTAAAATCTACTGTCATTCAATTGCAGTTTAGGTTGAGCTTTTAAAATAACGGTAAAATAGGAATAAAAACATAAATTCCATATTACATTAAGCTTTTAGAAATTACAGTATTAAAAATTACATGGATTTTACACAATGGAGCTGTGTAATATTTTTACTTTAGAGCAGGCACTAGTCAAGAGGGCATAGGAATAACTAAAAAACCAACAACTTTTCTTTTGACTAAAATTAGCCTATTTTTATCAAAAATTAGCTCAATGGACATCAAAGACAAATTCTTTGCACATATAGAGGAAGGATATACCACAAAAGGCGACTTTATTACCATGGGAGCCGCAATGCTCAACGGGGAAACAATAACAGATGCGCATGTTAAGATCCCATTAAAAACACTAAACAGACATGGTCTCATCGCCGGGGCAACCGGTACCGGTAAGACAAAAACCCTTCAGGTAATTGCGGAAAACCTTTCGGACAAAGGTATTCCCGTATTGCTTATGGACCTTAAAGGAGATCTTAGTGGTCTGGCCCAACCCAGTCCTGGGCATGCGAAAATTGATGAACGTCATGCCAAAATAGGCAGCCTACCATTTACGCCTAAAGCTTTTCCCGTGGAAATACTTTCACTCTCTGAACAGGATGGTGTAAAATTGAGGGCCACGGTTTCAGAATTTGGACCGGTTCTCCTAAGTCGAATTTTGGATCTTTCGGTTACACAGGAAGGTATTGTAGCTGTTGTTTTTAAATATTGTGATGATAATAAGCTTCCCCTTTTAGACCTTAAGGATTTTAAAAAAGTATTGCAGTACGCCACAGAGGAGGGTAAAAAAGAATTTTCGGACTCTTATGGGCGAATCTCTACCAGTTCTACCGGGACCATTCTAAGAAAAATAATAGAACTGGAACAACAAGGTGCCGAACTGTTTTTCGGGGAAAAATCCTTTGATGTGGAAGACCTTACCCGAATTGATGAAAATGGCCGGGGCTATATCAATATTATACGATTAACCGATATTCAGGACCGTCCTAAATTGTTTTCGACCTTTATGCTGAGCCTCTTGGCAGAAATCTATGATACCTTTCCGGAACAGGGGGATACGGGCAGACCGGAATTGGTCCTTTTTATAGACGAGGCTCACCTTATTTTCAACGAGGCTTCAAAAGCACTATTAAATCAAATTGAGAGCATCGTTAAATTAATACGTTCCAAAGGAATAGGGGTGTATTTTGTAACCCAGAACCCTACCGATGTGCCAGATGCCGTCCTTTCCCAATTGGGATTAAAGGTGCAGCATGCCCTACGCGCGTTTACCGCAAAGGATAGGAAAGCCATAAAACTTACTGCGGAAAACTATCCCATTTCAGAATTTTATGATACCAAGGAAGTTTTAACTTCCCTTGGAATAGGGGAAGCATTGATCAGCGCCCTTGATGAAAAGGGAAGGCCAACCCCCCTGGCGGCCACTATGCTTAGGGCACCCATGAGCCGTATGGATATACTTACCGACAGTGAACTTAAAGAGGTAATAGACAAATCCAAATTGGTTAGAAAATATAACGAAACCATAGACAGGGAAAGTGCCTATGAACTCCTTAACATTAAGATTGAAAGGGCGGAAAAACTGGCCGAAGAGGAAAAAGCCTCTTCCAGCAGCAGATCTACCCGATCTAGCTCCAGAAGGACCAGCACACGCCAAAACCCTGTCATAAAAGTATTGACCAGTGCAACCTTTATACGGGGAGTCCTGGGCGTACTAAAGAAAGTAATGAAATAGTCCTATGGATTATTGACCAACAAGACATAAAAAAATAATATTCAAAATACCTTTTACCTTTAAAATGATAAGAAAATCGATTTTTGCCGTAGCACTAAGTTCGCTACTCTTTATTCAATGTAACACCAATACAGATTTTGTCATTGCCAAAGACCAAGTAGGCAAATTGATGAAAGCCAACACCATTGATGAAATTGATACCGTATTTGCCAGCGATTCCATAGTTCGGGATACCACAATAACCAGAATTGGTGCAGCAGTAAAAAAGATTAACATTTATGAAAAGGGAGGCAAGCAATTGCTTACCCTCACCCCCAATACGGATAGTATTCCAAAAATAGAGATTATCCGTATTTACGATCCAAGATATGTAACTGAAAAAGGCGTTGGACTCAATAGTACCTTTAAGGACATCGAGGACAAACATAATATTAAAAAAATTATAACCGCCCTCAACAATGTGGTGATTTTCCTGAAGGACTCCGACGCCTATTTCACCATTGCCAAGACCGAACTTCCCAGCAACCTTCAATATGGCAACAACACCGATATTGAAGCTGTTCAAATACCGGACAATGCAAAGATTAAGTACATGATGGTGGGCTGGGAATAACAGCAAAGATTCTATGCGAAAACTATTATACCGCACTCTAGCATTATCCTACGGTGCCTACTTTAATTCCACCGCACTTTTCTCTGAAAGAGAGGCGGGAAAAAGGGCGTTCAAAACATTTACAACCCCAAGAAAGGGCAGGATATTGCCGGTTCAGCAAGAATATCTACAAGAGTATTTGGGCAAAAAGATTCTAGTGAACAACACTGGGCTGCAGACTTATGAATGGCCTGGAACTGGGGAAACCGTTCTTTTGATGCACGGTTGGGAAAGCAATGCTTTTAGGTGGCGATATCTCATTGAAAAATTACAGGAAAGGGAATTCAATATCATTGCCTTTGATGCACCGGGCCATGGGTATTCTGAAGGAAATAGGTTAAATGTGGTTACCTATGCGAACAGTGCTAGGCAGCTCATAGACCTATACCGCCCCAAACATATTATTGGGCATTCCATGGGGGGACTTGCCACCCTTCACAATCAATATCAAAATCCGAACACCTCCATTGAAAAAATAGTGACTTTGGGAGCTCCCGCCGAGCTGTCCGAATTAATGGCGCATTACCAAAACCTGGTTAGGTTCAACAACAAAGTATTAGAGGCTTTGGACAAGCATGTGTATGAGCATTTCAACTATCGCGTTCACGATATTTCCACCCCTAAGTTTGCCAAATCCATTGCCCAGAAAGGACTTATCATACATGATGAATGGGATACGATAACCCCCTTCAACGCTTCCGAACGTCTTCACCAAAACTGGAAAAACAGCAGCTTGATAAAAACCACTGGGCTTGGCCACTCCTTACACCAAGAAGAGATCAACTTACAGATAGTAGACTTTTTATCATCTTAAATTTTTAGTGCATTTTATGCCCAAACCAATTTCCTTTTTAAAATATGCTTATTTTTAGAACGTTTTCCAACTCCTATTACTACAATTAAAATATTACAACTATGCCTGAAATCACT
>TARA_R110000764_G_scaffold87740_5_pt1 | contig 15556 bp, 25 predicted proteins | sample TARA_R110000764 | Tara Oceans TARA_R110000764 (sample SAMEA4398111) | marine metagenome | biome: Polar Biome; feature: [SRF] surface water layer (ENVO:00010504); material: water (ENVO:00002006), including particulate matter (ENVO:01000060) such as... | depth 5 m | reverse complement strand
TTCTCTATCAATTCATCTAATGCTTGATGAAGAGTTTCTTTTGAATTTATATCCATTTTATCTTATTAAATTAATGTCTACCCAAATCTCACTATTGAATTGTCTGTCCATTGTTATTATATCCCCTGTAGGCAATTTCCAGTGTTCTCTATATTCCGAACCTTTTCCTACTACATATTGCCATTTATATCCTAATGTTTCTAACTTAAGATCTTGTATCATTATTTCTAATGCTCTTGCTGATGTAATTAATTCAAATTTAACCATTCTCAAAAGAACCCTATGCATATCTAATACTTCTATTGTTGATAAGTAATTATCTCTTTCTATTGCCATTCTTGAAATGTTTTGCTATTAGATAAGCTACAACTGTATTTAGTACTGGAGTAAATGCTCCAATCATTACTAATATAAATCCAATCCATTCTCTAAAGTAATAAGGCGTTTCATTTTTAAGATCTTCATATAATTGTTTTAAATATATAAACATTGAGAAAAAATATATTACAAATCCTACTACTTTAAATATTTCCGTGTTTGTTAAATGCATAATTTTTGTTTTTATAATTTAGATAATTCAAGTTCTTGTATTGCTTTAGCTTCTTTTAAATAATTTAACTCCATCCACATATAGGATTTAAACTTATTCATTTGTCCATTTAAGATAATACATGCTGCAGATTCTATCCACATAGATCTAATTTCTATTTCTGGATATTGTAACATCTCTACAATTTCATTTAACTTACTATACATCAATTTTAAAGATATTCCTTTGACATGTAATAATCCGATTGCTAATTTTAATTCGTTTACTTGCTCTTTGCTTAATGTGTTGTTCATCTTTTATTTAGTTTTATTTTATCTAATCCTAATTCTATAATTTCTTCGAAAGCATTCAATTCTATTAATCTTTCCAGTATCGCTATTCTAACAGCCTTCATATTTCCTTTTGCAGTATATTCTTCCATCATGATTACAAATACTGGAATTGGAAACATTCTATTTGGATCTAACAAATCAACATCTTCTTCATCAGTTGAAGGAGCTTCTGGTAATGGTATTCTTAATATATCAGAAAGTTCCCAAATCTTATTAGCCCTTAAATCAAATGAAATATCTTTTCTAGCCATTACAGCTATTATTATTTTAATTGAATTGATTTCGTCATCACTTAATATATATCCCTTCATGTTTCATTATAATTTTAAATTCTTAGTTATTACTTTTCATAAAGATAACGCTTTTTTAATTACCTTCCAAACTTTAGAGGCATTTTTAACTAAAGAACCAATTCGAATCCATTACCGCATCTAAACCACCCTTAGATAAATTGAACCCTCTCAATTGAGGTATCTTAATTTTCTCTAATACTTCCTTGTCTCTATTTTTTCTAGATGTGAGTTGAGATCTTAATTCCTCATCTAATACCTTCAATGGAACTTTTCTCATCAGCTTTAAGAATTCATGTTTTGTGATATCTAACATTTCGTTTACATGATTTGGATGACATCCAAAACTATCATGAATCCAATCTGTATTATCAATTCCACTATTCTTCATCTTTAAAGCAACTCTTCTTAGTAGCTCAGCATCTAGTGAATGAATATAGTTTGGACTGATTGCTGACCTCATTTTAGGAATTGAAATATTATCAGAATATATCTTTTTAATAATATATGTGATCTTTCTGCTTCCTGGTAATAAGCATTCAACTTGTTTGGATTTTAATTCCTTATGCTTTACATGCACTATATGAAAGCCATCTCCTGTTGTCCACCATATTGGATTGTTTTTCTTTGTAATTGCATTATTCATCTTGTGAATATATTTTTCAAATGCTTTACCCCCATTCAATACTCCCGTAATAGAATCTCCGATAATGCCTGCAAAGTGAGAAGACGTCTTTTTAGTAATCCATTTTCTTTCTACTTTCATTTCTCTAAACAGATCCCAAATAATAGATGCTCTACCTCCTGCCGTTCCTCCATAATTTGAAACCATTACTGGAGTCTTACATATTTTACGACCTTTGGTTTCTAATAATCCTTTAAAGAATTCCAAAGCTTCTTTCTCATCATTGCTCTGAGCTTCTTCAATTCTTTCTATAGTCAATTCTAATGCTTTCTCGGCAACTAATAAATAAGCATCTTTTCTATGATGATTTCCTTGATCATCAATTGTTGGTATTACATTGGTTGCAATACATCCATCTCTGTCTCCTGTGATTGCTGATGTGAATTGAGAACCGCTATTACAAGCATCTAGGTGAATACGTCCGTAGAATGTTAAGTTTGGATCTTCTACAACTTTTTGTAATTCGATTTGATGAGCTAAAAATTGATATGGTTCATCAGCATCTTTGTAATCAGCATTGATCAATTCCATTCCCCTTTCAACTCTTTTATTGAATTCTAATTTGTCGTCTCCATACAATGATGCTAAATACGCAAATGCCCATTCAGCGCCATCTCTATTTAATGTTTCCCCATTTGCATATTCCAACATTGCTTTTACAGCATCAGAACCTTGTGGACTCAATCCTACAGGAATTGGATAAATCCTTCCCCTGAAATCAAATGAATGTGGAAAGTAGATTATTTGTCCTGCATACTTTTCAGCAATTTGAGTGGCCATTTTAACTGCTCTATATTTTCCCATTGCAGATTCATAATCTCCAACCTCAGCATTATACAATTCTGCTTGATCTCTGAATACTTGTCTAATTTCTTTTATCTCTTCAATTTGTTCTTCTTTGAGTGAACATTCTTTTAAGTCTATATCCCAATTACAAGATTCTGTTTCTGGATAATCACTTTTAACGAAATCCCTCTTCAGTGGAATCTTTAAATCTTCTATTACTTTATGAAGAAGCTTTTCATTTACTTTCCATGGAGTTGTTTGAATGTAATTTACGCTATCAAATATTCTTTGTGAATATAATGAATAATCGATTTCTCTAGTTGCTCTTATCATTTCATATTGATAAGATTCATATCCTCCGATAATACCTGAATCTTTATTCCAACTCCAATCAATTGGTTTTTGAGTCATTGGCATTGGATAAAATGCTTCTGCAGCTTCTAATGTTAATTTCTCTAATATAGTATCACTTAACATACATGAGTATTTTAAGTTCCAAGAGAATCCTGACTTATCATGATGTAGTAATTTTTCTACATGAAAGTATTCGCTTAAGTCTACTATGACTTCTAAGAATCTCCAAGTCACTTCAAATGATAGTTCTGGCATTATTCTAGATCTTAGCGTATTGATACGTTTGTGTCTATTTACCTTTTTAGACTTCTGCTCATCTGATGGATTATTTATTGACCCAGCCAATAATAAAAAAGTTTGAGTTATCTTATTTAATAAGACTTCATCATCTGTGAAGTAATTTTTCAGCTCTCTTCGATAAGCTGTAGATGAACTTTTATCTATCCACTCTCTAGATGCTGGTAGAATTCTTAGAGCTTCTTCTAATATGATCTGTTGTCCTATTTGAGTTGAAGCAACTTCTTTAATTGAACCTGTCTTCGTTTCTATGGATTTCCAAACCTTAGTTTCTCCGCGCTGTTTCATTCTACTCTCATTGTTGTTCATATGCGCTTCTCTTTTTTAGTTTTAATATTTATAATAATTTTCATAAAGATAATACATTTATCTTTTATATCCTAACTTTTAATAATATTTATAAAATAAATTTACCTAATATTGTAAAGCTTGTTTTCGATTTTCAAAATTTGGACCTATCTAATATACCGGGTAAAGATAGATCTACTGATAGTATAGGTTATAAGGGAGGAAAAACTCGAGGTGAAAAAGCATAACTAATTGATTATCAATTACCTATAAATTTTTCCACTCTCGAGTTGGAACTTTTTATGCTACTGCCAATACTGACTTGACTCTTAATGAGTTATCTAGTAATGACTTAAGGCTTTTGTAAGAATTCCCTATTATACATAATTCCAATGTTGCTTCATTAAAGCGTATCTTAGCATCTTCTGGACTTAGGTTTTTACATAAATCATAAGCCTTGATATCATTCGTAGATGCTCTTGGAGACTTTCCTGTTCCAATTCCTCTAATTCGATTCATCTTTCTAATTACTGTAGATTCATCTCTTTTTAATGTATCACTGACAAAACTAATTAAATCTCTATTAACCATCTTATAATTTAATGAGATGTAAGCTACTATCATTGTCTCTTCAAATGACCAAAGCTGTTTGTTTTCAAATCTTGATTCAGATGATCTTTGATCATTCCCTTCTGCCTTTTTTACTTCTCTTAATATTGCAAAGAATGTAAAAAGCAACATAATTACTAATGTGATAATTGTACTCATAATTTCTAATTGTTTAAAGTTAATGTTTATTGTTAATATTTAATGGTTCATCAAAGTCAGGATTATCCATGAGCTTTTGAGATGTTATTATTATTCTACTAGTATTCCCGTTGAAATCAAATGTTGATTCTATTCCTGAATATAAACTTACTGATTCTGATTGAGTATAAATACGTTTCATAATTTATGATTTTAATTATTTCATAAAGATATGACTTTTTTTAATAGGAGCCAAACTTTTTAAGAATTTCTTTCATATTCATTTAACTGACATACAGCTTCTCTAGCTTCTTGAGGAGTATATCCACAGACATCTATATAATTTTGTTCCATATCTTCAACGTTTGCTTTTACGTTTTTAATATATTCTTCTATCTCTGCCAATGTCATATAATCTTTAATTGCTCTTGCCATCTTGTCTTATTTTATCTATTTAAACTAATTCTTCAAAAATTCCTATTACTTCACTAATTATTAATATGATTGTTGCCGCTACCATATCAAATGGTAATAGGACATATCCTAATATTCTTATTCCAGACTTGATGAATGAAATTCTTTGATGTTTTTTTGCATCAGGTAACTCTTGCTTGCTCATAACTATTTATTTATTTATCTTTTATTGTAATCTACAGAATAAGCATTTGAAGTCTCAATATACATCATATTTAATTCTTCTCTAGCTTTACTTATAATTGCATGTCCGTAAGGCATGAATGGAATATCGTTATCTATTATAACTTTACAAGATTTGTCAATCATATCATTTTTCATAACAATCCCTCTCCTACTTATCTCATCTTTAAATATATCCATATAAAGATTTTGAACTCTAAACAATTCTGCAAAAGGTATTTCACTTACAAAATTCTTTAATCCATTAGCATTAGCTACTTTCTGTACTTTTGATTCTAAACTTGTCATAATTAATCTTCTTTAAAAAATGTATATACATCAAAGCCTTCTTCGAATGTATCTTTTTCTGTAAAATAAGTAAGCATCGTTCTAAGTGTCATAAATCTTAAATTACCAACTATGTCAGTAGATTTCAAATCATATATTAATACAGATGCAGTGCTTGGATACTCCTCTTTCATCTTATTTAATTTTTCTAATGTCTCTTCTGTAAGCCCTTCAAATAAATTTTTCATAATATGTCTTTTAATATTTTATAAAGATAAAGCTTTTATTCCTTGTAGCCAAACTTTATTCAATAAAATTTAATTCTTTATGTTTATTCAACCAATCTCGATCTCTATGATCTCCTGAAAGTTCATTTCCTTCTTCATCAATTGGAATATAACGTCCAGACAATAAATCATAAGTAAAGAAGACTTCAGCTCCAGTAGTACCTAAATTATTCTGTTTAACTTTTAATACTTTAACTAATACAGATCCGTCTGGATTTCTATAAACTACAAATCCATGATAACTCATTTCAAAAAATGCTGAAGATCCTTTTACTGAATAAAAGTCTGGAATCATATATTGTCCCGTCTTTTCATCTACCCTCATCTTTAATGGGTGAGCAATTAAGATTACTAAAATTCCCATCTGATGTGAGAAGTGTGTAATTCTTCTTAGAATCTCTTCAATCTTTTCATGGCCTGAAAATTTACCTTTTATAGATATCATATTAAATGGATCTATTACAGTATACTTAGGATCCTTTCCAGCATCTCTTTGTTCTTGTATTACTTGAGCTGCATATTTAAGTATGTTGCTAATATTACCTCCCAGCTTACTAACATCAATATGTTTAAAATGATCAATTACAAATTCATAATTATCTTTTACAATTGGAAGATTGTCTTCATCATTTCTATATGTCTCACATCTGATATCAGCTCCTATCATTTTTCTCATTAACTTAATGACGTGCTCTTCTGGAGATTGTTCAAATCCTGCTATTATAGATTGTTGGTCATATAGTCTAGCCAAGTCAATTAAGATAGCATCTACAAATTCAGTCTTACCATGTCCCGGTATTCCAGTTACAGTTAAAATTCCTGATCCTTTAAATCTTAAAGCATCTGCTAGATTAGATAATGCAATTTCATATCCTACTCTATCTCCCTCTGCCATTGTATCTAAACAACGCTTCCAAAGATTGTCATAATCAATTAATCCATTATAGTCTTCATCATCTTCATCTAAGCTTTCAATAACTTCATCATGATTCTTTTTTGTAGCAATCTCTTTTGGTTTGAATTCTGAATAGTCTACATATTCTTCATCTACCTCATCTGTCTCTAAATACAATTTATATGGATGCTTTAATTGAGGATAGTTTTTTGCTACTTCAACAGCTTCTAAAAATCTTTGTTTATTAGATGAAGAATGTTTGAATGTACTTTCTGCATAATCTATTACAAATTGTAAATCTTCATTAGGATGCTCAAATCCAAATTTCTTTAAATCAAATATTGCTACTTGTATAAAATGAAAGTTGTTATTTGTCTTAGCTTCAATGTCATTGAATAAAACTGTTTCGAAGAAATCTTCTGGATCATCCCAAAGAGTCTTACTTTCATCTAGTGGATCTAAATCTCCTTTTAATCTTTCAGGATCCTTAATCATTATTCTATCAGGAATAACATCCTCATTAACTAACATTTGAGGATCACTTGTGATTATTAAACAATCTGTAATTGATAAGTAATCTACATTTCCATAGATTTGAAAATTAGAAATCAATTCTTTTCCTATTAATCTATAAGAATCAATCGTAATTAAATCTGGCTCTATATAATATAGAACTTTGATTCCATTTCCTGATGGAGACGTCATTGCAGCTAAAACTGAATCACTAGAGTCCATTATTTCCCTCTTTATCTTTTCTATTTTATCAACATCTACATCGTCAATATCTAATATTATAATTCCACTTGACTCTATGAAGTTATCTTTCTTTCTGTAGTGCTTAAATAATCCATGAGCTGCAAATGTAGGAAGAAAAGGCTTTATCTCTTTATTACCTTTTCTTAATTTTGCTATCTCATCTCTATATGTTCCGTTACTAATTAATTGTAACATCTCCTCTATTGTAATTTCTCCTGCTACTTCAATCTGCTTTGTAGATTTAAAATGTGATATTTTTTTATCGAGTATACTCATATATTATAATTTATTTTTATTGTATCTTGTTATAAATCCCATGCCCCATTCATAAGCTTCTTCAGAACTATCTAAATCTCCTTTAACTGTTTCAGTTATCCAAGTAGTTTTTCCTTCTCTCAAAACTCCAACAATCCAAGATGGATTTTCTTTCCTCGCCATCAAAGTTACATTCAACCACCACCCTTTTGGTATTTCATTTGTATTCATAGATTAATTTTCTAAAATTATTCTGCCTTCATAATCTTTAAATTCTGACATTTCCCAATTAGTAGATATGTATCCTAATTCATATAAACCCTCAGTACCAGAATTTACAACTGTTCCATAAGATGGGCTTGTAAATAATACTACTGTCGAACTATTAATCGATTCCATTAATTTTGGGAAGTTTAAAAGTTTTTCTATTATAATTGATTCGCTTTTCATAATTTATCTTATTTAGCTACATAGAAATATCTATGTGTTCTTATTGAATTTAGTTTTTGTAATTTTAACATCTTCTTAATATCTTTTCCATATCTAGTTGCTCCAACTCCACTTGCTCTTTTATTTCCTTCCCCATCCGTTTGATATATCTTAATATTATAAGTATCATTATTTATAAATGAATTTACTACTTCACTTGTAATCTCATCCCCGTTCTTTAAACTTATATTCTCCGCCGCTACAAAGCTTTCTCCTACTCTAGTACGTTTGGCTTCTTCTAAATATTTAGAGAACTTAGAAGGTCTGAAAATAGTTCCTGGATTCAAATTCGATTCCATTACTACATCATCTTTCCATACTTTATATCTATTAGCTACTACCAATTTAATATCTTCAGCATTATGTTCTTTCAATCTGTTTTTAAGATTAGTTGTAGAAGCTGCTGAATTTGGATTGAAGTCTCTATTATATAATCCATTCATAAAGTTTATGATATCTATTACGTCTGGATTCATTTTATTATCTTCTATACTTTTTTTAGCCGCTTTATATCCACTCCATCTTATCAATCCACTTTCTTGAAGATTAATCAATTCTAACTTAATGGTTGATATTTTACACTTAGTTTTAAATTTAGCTAAAGTCATCCTCTTATCATTATCTCTACATAAGGCGATAGAGATTAGAATACCTCTCTCTACAAGGCTTAATTTATCATCTAATATATTGTCTAGACCTTTAATTAATAGTTCCATAGAATTCTTATTTTTAATTTTCTTTCCAAGTTTTACCTTTTATTATATTTCTTACACAAGAAGTACTTACTCCATATCTTTTAGCTTGAGCTGAAATCTTTATTCCTTCTAATGCTTCTGCTCTAACTATTCTAACTTCATCCCAAGTAAACTTAAACTTTCCTTCTATTACTTCATGAACTATCTTTTCTGTTTTAGTATTAGGATTCGAAGTCCTTGACCACCCATTCCTATGTCCTGATGCTGACCACATAATTTAATATCTATTTATTGATTCTTTATATTCCTCATGATCATTTTCATTAACTAAATAACCCCAATGTAATAATGACTGTTGTATTCTAGGACTCACATTCATATCTTTAGTCTCTTCTATTCTAATATAGATCCTCTTCTTCCATCTTCCAGTCTTCCCACAAAAAGATTGCCATCTTAAAATCTGTCTTTCATCATCTTCATGTTCTCTTCCCATAGTATATTTACAATACCATTCAAACCAACCATAAGGATCATCATCATGCATCCAACCTTGATCATACCAATGAGAATAAGAAGCCCCACTCTTTATATTAAACTTATTAATTTTCTTCTTATAAGTCTTTCCTAAATATAAGCTTGGATCTAAATCTTTAAAATGATAATCAAACAATTCTTGATAATCGCAACTAGACGTATTCATTACTTCAACTCCAAAATAGCATCCTCCGAATACACCCATCTCTACCATTTCTCTTGGAGTTAACATAGGATTAAAATATAATTGACTCATAACTTTATTTATTTTTAAACGTTACTTATTATTTCTATGTCATAAAGATAATGCTTCTTTTCCTTGTAGCCAAACTTTAGACAATAAAAAAGACAAAATAATTAAATTTTGTCTTTTGATAATATTAACTTATAAATACTGTACTGTAGCAATTGATGAATTTTCCCATTCAAAATATAGACCTGCATCATTCAATATATTCTTCAACTTATCATGACCACTCATTACATTCCAATAATCTAACCAAACCTCTGCACCTTCAGCTTCAGCATCTATCCAAAAGAAACCTCTGTAATCCATAAACTTTGGATCAGTCTGAAACCAAATCTTAGCAGGAACTCCTAATTGCACTAACTTTACAAAACAGTCAACTACTTTTTTTGACATATGATCAACATCTTCATATTGTAATATTTCTTCTCTTGTCATTGTATTTTTCATAATTATTATAATTTAGTAATTTTCCCAGTTAAGTTATTCTTCCACCCAATCTGTTTATGTCCCTGAATAGTATGATGTCCTAAAAATTTAGTCCAACACTCAATAGTAGAATTTTTCTTAGCAAAGATTGCTGTGAATCCTTGTTTAATACTTTTCTGACTAATTCTTCTCTCATTAATCATTTTTCTTCCTCCAGTTGTACAATTCATAATTTCTAAATTTTAAGTGCTATATTATTTCTATAGTATAAAGATAATGTTTAATTCCGTTGGAGCCAAACTTTATACAAAAAAAAAAGACAAAATAATTAAATTTTGTCTTTTATCAATATATACTCTCTTTTTCTTATCTGCAAATCTTTCCATTAATTATATGAAGTATTTGAAATTGTCCGTCAGGATATATAACTCCAAATCCATTCATCCAATTTGATGGCCCTTTATTGAAGCCTACTCTTAAATGTGACAATGTTCCTACCATAACGTGTCCATCTTCTCTATGTGGATGATGTCCATGTCCTACAGCATTCTTTGTATTCAAATTCTTAAATTGAGTATGTCCTCCTCTAGAACCATTTGCTCCTAAATGACCATGCATAGCTAATTCCCATTCATGAACTCTAAAACTATCATCTAGACTTAATGTGATGATGTCATCAAATTTCTGCTCTATCAAATAAGGCAATACTCCCTTCTTCTGAGCTACTTCTTCTGTTGCTAATATATTAGATAGTTCTAAATAAGTTTTCTTATTTCTAGCCTTTCTCCAATCTGTTGCCTTTAGCCATCTATCTAACATATCATCATGATTAGATCTAGCAATTACAAATTGCCCATAATGCTTATGATCCTCTATCCAATCCATAATATCATCTAACTCATTCTGTAGATTGTCTAAACCTAACTCTTCTTTTTGTAATAGCCTAAAAGGATCTTTTTCATCCCAATGCAATATAGATTCCATTTCTGAAATATCATGAGCTACAATAAACTTTGGTTTTGTCTTTCCAATAAATTCAAAAGCCGCATCTGTTGCTTCTTTACAATTATGTGCTATGTGAATATCTCCTAAGATAGCCGCATCTATTCCATCTTTGTTTTCTTGAACGATTCCATCTTTTACTCTTTTATATACATCATAAAAATTTCCATCTTTATCTGCACTCACTTGTCTGATGTGAAATTTATCTCCATCTAACTCTACTATAACAAATCCTAACATATGATGAAAGTCTCCCTTCTTTCCTGCTTTCGAATCTGAATAATTTGATACTGTACAAGCTCCTGTTGATAATAATAGTTTATGTGGATACCCTTCTAAGACTGGCAATGATTTTAAATGCTGTCTTGGATGTCCTACAATACAACTTTCTAATCCAGTAAATCCATTCATACCTGATAATGGCATTGAAGCTGTTGGTTGCATTTTAACATCAGATAATACTTGTAAGTATTTATGAATGTTATGTCTTCCTGCATCTAAGAAAGGCTTTGCTTCTTCAGCCCACCATTCATCTGACTCTTGCTTATCTGTCCATACTGAAGTAGGATTTTTATATCTACCTGCAATTACATGAAGATTTGCATTTGTACTTTTACTGTATGCTTCTATGTTCTTCCAAAGGTTAGCATGAACTGGAGTTGCATTTTGTGCATAAGTAATAATAAAAGTTTTCTTTCTTTTATCAAAAGTTTTCTGTTGAGCTACTTTGAACTCTTCAGGAACTTCTTTTTCTTTCTTACCTTTACCTCTTGCAACTAAACTCTTATTAATAGCTTTCCTAATTTTCTCATGATATACTAATCCTGTAGATTTACATGCAGCTTTAACTGCTGTAGTAATAGATACTCCTGGATCTTCTTCCAAATGCTTTTCTACTAGATTTAATTCTACTCCGTATTTTGATCTTCTTCTCATCTTTATCGGTTTTTAATTATCTTCATAAATTGAATTTTCTTGCTTCTTAGTCACTTCTTTATTTGCAAATTCTTCTCTTACGCTTCTCATTGGTACAAATAACAATTTCCATTTGGGTGGAATCTCTATTAATTCAGGTTCTTTCTTACCCCCATAAAGAGCATGTCTCATTCCTCTAGGCTTTATGAATGGCATCATAGTTCCCAATAAAGGAAGAATTACAGATTCGCCTTTCCACATTCTATTCTTTACTACTTTACAAATAGTTTGGTAAACTAATTTAACGTCCCCTTTATTGAATCCTGTTTCTATTGATACTTCAGCTACTATAGCATCTATTCCAATTCTTTTCTTAGGTCTTCTTGCAGTGACGGATTTTAATTTTCGTTTTTCCATATGTTTGTTAGATTAATTTTAACCGAAAGATAAGGCTAATATTTCTATTAGCCAAACCTTTTCTTATTTTATTTTTATCCTTCACAACTTGCACATTCTTTTTTTTGCTTAAATTTCTGAGCCGCATTCATACTATGTTGATAATACATAGACTTTATTCCTAACTCCCATGCTGTGATATAAATTTTATTTACCTCTTTAATTGGCATGTCAGGATGTACCATAATATTTATAGACTGTCCTTGGTCTATATGAGCTTGTCTATTTGCTGCTTGATATACAATTGCTAGTTGATCTATTTCTGAATATGTTTGAAATACATCTTTTTCATGTTCTGTCAATTCTTTCATAAATTGAACCGATCCATCATTGTCTCTAATCTTAGACCAAACTAAAGATGTATTCAATCCTTTTTCTTCTAATAACTTTTCTAAGAATGGATTCCTAATTGTAGTCTTTATCTTTGCAATATCTTTTACATAAACATTAGACCATATTGGTTCTATTCCTTGAGATACTTGTCCTAGTATAAAAGCTGATGATGTTGTAGGCGCAATTGCATTCAATGTAGCATTTCGTCTACCGTATCCTTTTAATACTTTTGGCTCTCCATATAAGATTGCCATCTCTTCAGATGCCTTATATGATTTTTCTTTAATGACTTTAAAGATTTCTGTATTTAGATTATATGCTTCTTGGCTATCAAATGATAACATCTTAGATTGTAATAAAGAATGCCATCCTAAAGCTCCTAAACCTAATGCTCTATTTTCTTTTGCAAACGTATAAGCTTTTTCCATAAAGCGAAATGTCAATTGACTATCTCTTTCTTCTGAATCTTTATATACTTCTAGCTTTGTAATAAATTCTTCCATTACTGCATCTAAGAAATAAGTAAGAGTCTCTACTGCATCAGTATCTTTCCACTCTTCATAATTTACTAAATTAATAGAAGATAAGCAACATACAAAAGACCATTCATCATTAGATGGTAACATTATCTCTGTACATAAATTACTTGCAAGAATCTCATGTCCCTTATCTTTATAAACATCAACTGTTCCATTGTTTGCATTATCATTAAACATAATGTATGGATATCCGATCTCTCCTCTTCTTTGTAATATCTTAGCCCATATAGCTCTTTTATCTTTATCCCCAGCAATCATTTCTTTCATCCAATCATCTCCTACTGTTACTGCATGAGTAAGTTCTTGGATTGAATTCCCTTCTGTTCCTATTTCTAAAAACTCTTTAATGTCTTTGTGTTCTACAGGTAAGTATGGAGAAAATCTTCCTCTTCTTACTGAACCTTGACTTACAACATCAACCATCTTTTCAAACAATTGCATCATATGAATTGCCCCTGAAGCTTTTCCATTGTCTACTATCTCATCTCCTCTTCCTCTAATCTTACCAAAGTAGCCAGAAGTACCACCGCCTAATTTAGACATCATTCCTACTTCAGATTGAGCAAATAATATATCTCCCATATGATCAGCTATGTGAGATCCGAAGCAACTAATTGGCAATCCTCTTTTCTTTCCAAAATTAGACCAAACAGGCGATGCTAAAGAATAATGTCCCTTAGACATATATCCATAAAACTTATCTGAGAATCCAGGCTTCTTTAAAATACGCTCTGCATTATCTGCTATCTCTCTAATCCTTTCCTCAGGTGATTGAGTCCCTGTTAAATATCCTGAGTGTAAAAATTTACGACTATTTTCAGTTAGCCAATTAAATTCCTCTGATGTTTGTTTATTCATTTGTATCTTTTATTTAAAATAAGTCTTCACTTGTTATACTTTTTGTTCGTTTGCTATAATTGATAGATCTTTTTACAAAGAAATCTCCATGCTTTGTTCCTATGATTTCATCATCAAACCAATCTGTCTCAGCTAATAATTTTTCATCTACTTCAAATATTTTAGATACTCCAATGCTTTCTAAAGAATTGTTAAATCTATTTTTAATGAATTCCTTTATTACTTCTTTAGGCAAGAAATCTAATTCTCCACTTTCAAAGATCCAATCAATTAATCTACTTTCATGCTTGAATGCCTTTTTGCAGATTCTAGTTACCATTCTATTAAAGTCCTCATCAAACCATTCTGGATTCTCTTCTTTAATAATATTGATAAGATCTATTCCAAAGTCTCCATGTATTTGCTCTTCCTTTGATGTAGCTTCAACTACATTAGAAATTCCTTTCAAAACATTTTTATGTTTATTGAAAGCCATAATAATAAGAAATTGAGAGAATAAAGATACATGCTCTATGAATAGTGAGAATAAAACTATTGATTCTGAAAAACTCTTATTACTATCATCTGTCCTTTTTAATGCTCTATCCAAATAATTTATTCTTCCAATCATTACAGGATTCTCTTCTAACTTCTCAAACTCTTCATTAAGTCCTAAAACTTCTAATAGATGAGAATATGCATCATGATGTCTTACTTCACTTTCTGCAAATGTTATTCCTACTGCCGCTATTTCAGGCTTTGGCATCTTTATATAAATATCTCCCCAGAAGTTTTTAACTGCTACTTCTATTTGAGATATTGCAAGCATTGTCTTCTTTATGGAGTCTTGCTCTACTTCACTAAGATTTGATTTAAAATCTTGTATGTCACTTGTGTAATTAAATTCTGTATGGATCCAATATGAATGTCTTATAGCATTTACATATTCAGCTAGCTCTGGATATTCATATGGTTTCAGGGATACTCTCTTTTTAAAGATATTGTTTTTAATTGTACTCATTTACTTTCTTTGTTGTTTTAATTAACTTTCCCAAGGGAACATTATCCAAGCACAATCACTTGGTCTTTTTATAACCGACTTTACTGCAACGTTTTCATATTCTCCAGGCTTTTCAATCAATACACAAAATTCAGCTCCTGGCATTACTTTTTGTATTTCATAAATTGTCTTTCCACTATCTGAAATATCATCTACAAATAAAGTTCTACCTCCTAATTTGCTTATTTTAAGTAAAGCTTCTTCATCTCTATGTCCATCTCTAGTTTGCCATGTTAATGGAATTAGAGGTAATCCTAATTTATGAGATAATTTTACCCCAAATGCTAATCCTCCTCTAGTCAATCCTACAATTCTATTATAATTTTTTCTAGATAGTATAATAGAAGCTGCATCTGTCATTGTATCAAAATCCTTCCACGTTATGTTTTCCGTCATTATTTCTGGTTTTACGTTTTTTACTTAATTCATCATTTGGTTGTTCTCTAAATTTCCATCCCACACAACCTAATATAGGATCATATTCTATCTTAATTCTATTTCTCATAGATCTGTTTTTAAATCTTCAAACGAAGTCCCTCTCCATCTATCGGCTAATTTGTCAGCCATTGCATTT
>TARA_R110000764_G_scaffold53296_3_pt1 | contig 15649 bp, 17 predicted proteins | sample TARA_R110000764 | Tara Oceans TARA_R110000764 (sample SAMEA4398111) | marine metagenome | biome: Polar Biome; feature: [SRF] surface water layer (ENVO:00010504); material: water (ENVO:00002006), including particulate matter (ENVO:01000060) such as... | depth 5 m | reverse complement strand
GCTAGACAGCTATCAGATGAGAGTACAGGTTTTCCATCCTTTGCACATGGTCAAACTGGAGTATCTGGTGTAGGCAGAACAGCATCTGGAATATCTATGTTAATGGGTGCGGCAGCAGGTGGCATTAAGACGGTAATTAAAAACGTAGATGATTATCTTCTTAGGCCATTGGGTGAAGGTCTGTTTCAATTTAATATGCAGTTTGATTTTGATCCTGAAATAAAAGGAGATCTTGAGGTAACTGCTCGTGGTACAGAAAGTTTAATGGCAAATGAAGTACGTAGTCAAAGGTTAATGCAATTTTTAGGTGTGACATCTAATCCAGCACTTGCACCCTTTGCAAAATTCAACTATATTATACGAGAGATCGCAAAGTCTCTTGACTTAGATCCAGATAAAGTTACAAACAATATGGATGAAGCTGCTATACAAGCTGAGATTATGAAAGGTTTACAACCTGATCAACCACCAGCAGGTGCAGGTGGACCACCACCACCGGCAGGAGTTAATCCAACAGACCCAACAGGAGCAGGAGGAGGCACAATTGGAACAGGACAAGTACCAATACCGGGAGAGCAAGGATTTAGTGGGGCACAACAAGGAGCTTCTCCAGAAGCTGCGCCCCCTAGTCAGCAACCACCAGCAGTGGGAACACTTCAATAACTATCTAGATTCTTTAATTGAAAGTCAGAGAAAAGCATTAGAACAAGCTACAGATATTGTCACTATGCATAGGGCGCAAGGTGCAATCAGTGCGTATCAAAAGATTAAGCAACTAAGGGAACACGTAAATGTATGATGACCAAATGGAAATGTTTCAAGACGGTGGTTTAAAAGATCAGGGTAATACTATAGATCCTGTGTCTGGTAATGATGTACCTTCAGGCTCACTCAAAGAAGAGGTACGAGATGACATAGATGCAAAGTTAAGTCCGGGTGAGTTTGTATTTCCTGCTGACGTTGTACGTTTTGTTGGTTTAGAAAAATTAATGATGATGCGTGACAAAGCTAAAGCTGGCCTAACTCGTATGGAAGAGATGGGTCAGATGGGTAACTCTGATAAAGCTACCATAGAAGATGGCGTACCATTTGGAATGGAAGATTTAATTATTGTAGCAGGATCACCCGACAATGAGATGAGCAAAGGTGGTGTACCTAGCTATGGTAGAGGTGGTATGCTATTAGGTTTTGATGGTTATGTGCCGCCCACTACATATTACAATCCAGCTACGGGACAGGAGATGACGTCTACTAAAATAGGAGGTGATTTTTTTCCACCATTACCTGACGGGTTTGTAGAGAAACCTAAGAGAGCTGAAACAAAACCTAGAGATGTTAAAACAGAAACTACTAAAGTAAAATCTGAACTGGGTAGTGGTGAAGTAGATGGAGGACCAGATAGAGGTGATGTAAGTGCTGGTGAAATGACTATGAGCGAAAAAGCAGATATGCCAGATTTTTCTGAAACTACTAAAGATATGATAGGTAGTGCATTAGGATTTGGTTTTGGTATGTTAGGTATGGGTACAACACAAATGGCTGCTAAAGGAGTAGGTATGATAGATAAAGATCTATCCGATTTAGCAAGGGCGGGTGTAAAAGCAGATTTTGCATCTTACGATGAAGCTAAAGCTGCTATGGCATCTATGACTGTTGCACAAAGAACGGCTCAAAGAGATAGAGATACGCAAACAGCAGCTGATCGTGCACAACAATCTTACGAAAATTCGGTAGGTGCACCAGCAGGTTCTACAGGTACAGCAGGTGTAGGTACTATTGGTGGTATACCATCTCAAATGGCTGTTGATATACACGGTACAGTTACAGATTTAACTACTGGTGATATTATAGGTGGTCAGGACGCTAAAGATTTTAAAGATAGAATGGATAGAAAAGCAGGAGTAGGTAATGAGTTAGATGGTCCGGGACCAGATACTACAGCTGTAGGAGGAGGTTCCGATCCAGCAGGTAATCCGGGTGGAGGTGGATCAGAAGCACCCGGTGGTGTAGCAGGTGGACCTCAAGGTGGACCTCAAAGTCAAAGTGATGTAGGTGGACGAGATCAATCTGAAACAGTAGGAGTAGCAATAGGAGGATTAATACCTAAACCTAAAAGAAAAAAACAAAAGAAGATGAAGCGTGGTGGTTTAGCTTCAAGATAATAAACCACATGTGTTGGCTACCTATGCCCCTAAGAAGGCTACCATAGCCCCAACGAAAGGAATTATAATATGTCAGACGTAACAGAAGTAGAAGTAGAACCCGCTAAAGTAGCATTTGTATCTAGACCCTATGGCAAAGAAGAAAAACTTAAACGTGAAGAGGAAGAACTAGAGCAGCTAATAAAAGAGCAGAAACAAAATGCCTCAACAGACGAGGTAGAAGCAGAGCCTACTAACGCTGAGGAAAAAACATTTAAGAAAAGATATTCGGATCTACGTAGGCATCAGCAGAAACAGACAGAAGAATTAAAAACTGAGATAACTGCATTAAAGAGCCAACTAGAGCAGTCTACAAAGAAACAAATTAAACTTCCTAAGTCTGACGAAGACATAGATATATGGGCTAAAGAGTATCCCGATGTTGCTGCTATAGTCGAAACAATAGCTATGAAGAAAGCAGCAGAACAATCTGCCGGTATTGAACAGCGTGTTAAAGCATTAGATGATATGCAACAAGACGTAACTAAACAACGTGCAGAAACAGAGTTACTACAGATGCATCCCGATTTTGATGACATACGGCAGGACGATGATTTTCACACATGGGCAGAAGAACAACCACTATGGATACAAAATGCATTGTATGAAAATGATGACGATGCAAGATCTGCTGGTAGAGCAATTGATTTATACAAAGCAGATAAAAACATTGTAACTAAAAGACCTAATAATAAAGATGCAGCTAAATCTATAGCTACTAAAGGTAAACGTAGTAAGCCTATGCAAAATGAATCTGGTGGATTCTTAAAAGAATCTGATGTTCAACGTATGTCAACTAAAGAATACGAAAGTAAAGCTGATGACATAATGGAAGCTATCAGACAAAATAAATTTGTTTACGATATATCTGGGTCAGCACGATAATAAGTGTTGACAAACAAATATATATGTATATAACTGTACATAACCTAATAGTATAGTTAGCCCTTGAATAAGACTACCTAACTATACTACACTAAAACTTTAAAGATACCCGATATACAAAGAGCCTATATGTAGTTGGCCTTACATATACAACCTCTAAGTAACGGCCCTTAAAGTAGATAAGAATAGCGTACTATATGTACGCATAGGATGTCGTATAAGGAGAAAATAAAATGGCATTTTCATCTGTATCAGGCTACGGCAACCTGCCTAATGGTAATTTTTCACCAATTATCTACTCTAAGCAGGTACAAGTAGCTTTCAGAAAAGCTTCCATCGTTGAAGCTATTTCTAATAGTGACTACTTTGGCGAGATCGCAAATATGGGCGATAGCGTTAAAATAATTAAGGAGCCAGAAATCACGGTTAAAGCATACACCCGTGGCACAACGATTACTCCGCAAGATTTGGATGATGAAGAGTTCTCTCTCACCATTGACAAAGCAAACTATTTTGCATTTAAAGTCGATGATATTGAAGAGGCACACTCACACATCAACTTCCAACAACTTGCTACTGATCGTGCGGCTTATAGACTAGCTGACCAATTCGATCAAGACGCATTGGGATACTTAGCTGGTTTTAAACAATCTGCAATACACGGTAACGCTAATACTGCTAACACAACTGTTAATGGTGTACGTGCCGTAGCAACAGCAGGTACTGACGAACTTTTAGCCACTATGAAAATAGACGCTGATGAGTTTGGTGGTTCTGCTAATAGTGCGATTGGTATTCAAGCACGTGCTGGTGGTGCAACTTCTGCTACTCCCGGTTCAGGCAATGCTAACCCATTACAAATTATAGCTCGTATGGCTAGATTGTTAGACCAACAAAATGTTGATACTAATAATCGTTGGTTAGTTGTAGATCCAGTTTTCTGTGAAGTCTTAAAGGATGAAGATTCACGTCTTCTGAATGGAGATTTTGGAGGAAGCGGTTTACAAAACGGTCTTGTCTTAAACAACCTTCATGGCTTTAAGGTTTATATGTCTAACAACCTACCTTCAATTGGAACAGGTCCATCTACTACAGGTGGCACAAATGCTTCTAACTATGGTATGATTGTTGCGGGTCATTCTTCTGCTGTAGCAACTGCTGAGCAGATTAATAAAACTGAGACATATCGAGATCCAGATAGCTTTGCCGACATTGTTCGGGGAATGCATTTGTACGGACGTAAAATACTTAGACCAGAAGCTCTAAGTGTTGCTCGTTACTGTTTAGTTTAAGGGAGGGATTGAACAATGGCTACAGTTACTGCTCAATTATCAACACCTCGTGGCGCGAGTATGCGTGGAAGACAACCTTTCATGCATGAAACATCAATCGATTTCGGTGCGGCTGCTACCTCTAAAGGTACTGCATTAGCCGCTGCTGACATCATACAGGTAATGACTATTCCTGCTAATCATGCGGTGCTTGATGCAGGTATAGAAGTTACTACAATTCATGCTGGTACGTCTACTGACGTAGCTCTTGACTTAGGTGTAACTGGCGTAGACCCAGATGCATTTGTTGATGGATTTATTCCTGACGCAGAAGCAGTTGGTGTCTATTCTGTTAGTGCTGGTAACGGACCAATATCCGCTGCTGCTGCTGACGATACGCTTGACATCTTAATTCAAGCTATGACGGGTACTACTACAGCCGGTGTTCTTCGTGTATACGCTGTCCTAATGGACATGGATGCACTAGGTTCAGTGGGTGCAGAAGAAGTAGATCGTGATACGCTCGCGTAATACGTAATGGTTGGGGTAGGGTTTAGGCTCTACCCCATTCATACTTAAGGATTATTACATGGCTACAACATTTCTTACACTTGTTAACGATGTAAATAAAAGATTAAATGAAGTAGAGCTTACGAGTTCTAACTTTGCATCTGTAACAGGGTTTTATTCTCATATTAAAGACGCTGTAAATTCGTCTATTCGTTATATAAATGAACAGGAATATGAATGGCCCTTTAACCATAATGAAAAACAACAGGCTCTTACTGCTGGAACAACACGATATGCATTTCCAACCGACGCTAAGACAATTGATTTTGATTCGTTTAGGATTAAAGAAAGTGCAACATTAGGAAATGATACTAGAAAACTTGCTTTAGTTACATACGATGAGTACTTAGAAAAGTATGTAGATCAAGAGTATGCCGCTACACAACAACGTGCTTTACCCAGACTTGTGTTTCATGGTCCCGATGAAAAGTATGGTGTAGTTCAAGCTCCTGACAAAGCATACACATTAGTTTTTGATTACTTTACTTTTGCTTCAGACTTATCAGCTCATGGAGATACTATGGTAATACCAGACAGATTTAAACATGTTGTTGTTAATGGTGCAATGTACCATGCTTATATGTTTAGAGGTAACTCACAGGACGCTCTTATAGCAAGAGAAGAAACAGATGAGGGTATTAAAGCTATGAGATCAATGTTAATTAATAGGTATCACTACATGAGATCTTACATGATACCTGCTGCAACAGGTGGAGGTCGCAGAGTAGGTTCTGCTAGAACTACCGCCGGGTCTAGTTTGGATGGTCTATAGTGCCTGACGCATGGGAAACATTTAGAATAGAGTTTAAAGGTGGCTTAGTAACTAATCTAAGTCCTTTGCAACAAGCTATTAATGCTCCCGGTTCGGCTAGAATACTACGTAATTATGAGCCATCTATTGATGGGGGTTACAAAAGAATACAGGGATACGAAAAGTTTGATAGTGTTATTATGGCTCCATATGGTAATCCAGTTGTACATGGTGGCAGTCAATCTAGCACTACTTTAATTATAGGAGCAATACACACTACTCCTGCTGTTGGTGATACATTAACTATAGCAGGAGTTTCTGGTACATACACAGTAGCAGGAGGAGGCGTGTCTTATAACACTGTTACTAATAGAGCCACACTTACTTTAACTGGTGCATTAAACTCTAGTCCTGCAAATGGTGCGCTAGTAACTTTTGTTTCTGTAAATACAACTAATTATGCTAACGGTATTACGTATTTTAATGACAAAGCTGTGGTAGCAATTAACGCAGATATATTAGAAACGTCAGGTAGCGGCTACACTAAAATAAATAAACCTAACTATGGTTCACCATTAATTGATGGTGCTAGTCAAACAGGTACAACATTAGTAGCAGATGCATTTGATACCTTTCCACAAGCAGGTGATGTATTTACAATATCTAATGCGGATGGTAGTAACTTAGCTGCAATAGATAAAACATATAGAGTTGCTACTACTGTATCTTCTTACTCTGATGCAGGTACTAAAGAAGTAAATATACTTATCGACCCTGAACTAGCTAGTAGCCCATCAGACAATGCTGTAATAACATTTATTTCTAGTGATAGAGAAGGTGCAATTAATACACGCTTTGATACAGTTGACTTTACAGGTACAAAAACATTGGTACTTGTAGATGGTTTAAATGCTCCTGCAATGTATAACGGCACTACTTTTACACCATTAAATTCTGCACCAGCAGATGTAATTGGGGCAAAGATAGTAGCGGCACATAAAAATCACCTGTTCTATGGTAAGGGTAGATTACTTAGTTTTGGTGCACCTTTAAGCACTACAGATTTTGCAAGTGGTAATGGTGGTGGTACTATTGGTTTAGATAATGATATTGTTGCAATAAAAAGTTTTAGAGATCAACTTATAGTTTTTACAGACTCATCTATATTTAGACTGAATGGCGATGCGCTATCATCATTTAACTTACAACCTGTTACACGAAACATAGGATGCACACAAACAGACAGCGTACAGGAAATAGGAGGTGACGTTGTATTTATGGCCCCCGATGGCTTAAGGCTTCTCAGTGCTACGGAGCGTATTGGTGACTTTGGATTAGCACCAATTACTAAAAAGATACAGGGTACTTTTAATTCCTTTGTAAAACAACATACTGAATTTTTTAGTTTAGTAATACGTAATAAATCACAGTACAGGTTATTAGGTTGGAACAATAGTTTTACTAGACCTAATGCACAAGGTCTATTGTTTACACAATTTGCATCTCCCGGTGAGTCATCTGTAATTGACTTCGCTGAAACACGTGGGATTCAAGCAACTGCTTGTGCAAGTGTGTATGCAGGGACAACAGAGTTTATTTTGTTTGCTGGTAAGGAAGGATATTTGCATAGGATGGAAAACGATACATCTAGTTTTGATGGCAATAATATAGCAACTACATTTGCTACTCCATTCTATCCTATTAATGATCCACTCATAAGAAAGACTATATACAAAGCACAGTTTTATTTAGACCCAGAAGGACGAGTAAACTTTAATCTTAATTTAAAATTTGACTTTGATGAAGCTAATTCTGTTGTTATGCCAGCGGTTACATTTACAAATTCAAGTAGTAGTTCTGCTCAGTTTTATGGCATAGGTGAATTTGGCACAGCTACGTATGGTGCTAAGTTACAGAAAGTGTTTTCTGCACAGACAACAGGATCAGGTAAGACTATATCTGCACAGTTTGAAGCAGACAATAATACAGATGTTCCATATGCGCTTGACGCATTGACACTGGAATATGCAACACATGCAAGAAGGTAATTAAAAATGGGAACAGGATATACACGTAACGATGCATCTAACAATATTGCTGATGGTAATATCATTAATGCTTCTGACCTTGATGGTGAGTTTAATGCTATTGTAAGTGCCCTTAGTACAACAGGGCATTCGCACGATGGTACAGCAGCAGAAGGTGGGCCTATATTAAAACTAGGACCAAATCAACAATTAACTATAGCCTCTACTAGTGTAACACCTTCTTCCGATGGTGTATTTGACATAGGTGCTTCTGGTTCACAGTTTAAAGATTTATATATAGATGGAGTAGCATACGTAGACGCTATTAACTTTAATGGTACAGCCATTGCTGCTACTGCTGTTGAACTTAATATTGTAGATGGTGACACCGCTGCTTCTACTGGTGTAACTATTGCTACCTCAGATAAATTTATTATCAATGATGGTGGTACAATGAAACAGCTTACGTTTGCAGATTTAGAAACGTGGGTTGAAACTAACATTGATGCAGGTGCAAATTTAACAACTGTTGGCGCATTAGCTGCGGGATCAATTACTTCTGGCTTTGGTAGTATAGACAATGGTGCGTCTAATATAACATCCGGTGGCGTATTAAAATTAGACGTAGACGCTGACGCAGATGATCTTACAGGCGATAGTGCTGTTGGCAGACTTACATTAGGTGCTGGTGAGGATTTAAATTTATATCATGGTGGTACTAATTCTTACATAGTAAACGATACAGGCAATTTAATTATTGACACAGTAGGAGACATTGTTTTAGACGCTGACGGTGCTGATGTAGTATTAAAAGACGCAGGTACGCAGTATGCTGCACTAACTAATGATTCTGGTAATCTCGTAGTTAAGTCAGGAACAACTACAGCACTTACAATGTCAGGTGCTGATGTTACAATTGCTGGTGACTTAACCATATCAGGTGATGACTTAACTATGGGTACAAATACTGCTGGTATGTTGCTTGTAGCTGACGGTACAAACTTTAATCCTACTGCTGTAACTGCCTTAAGTGAAATAGCTACAGTAGCTAATGACGATGTATTTCTCGCTATAGATACATCGGGTGGTGGTCTTAAGAAAATAGCTAGAAGTGTTGTTGTAGCAGGTCTTGCTACATCTTCTGCTATATCTAATATTGTAGACGATGGTTCTCCACAATTAGGTGCTGACCTCGATACTAATTCTTTTAACATAGCATTTGATGACGCACATGGTATTAATGATGATAGTGGAAATGAGTTTGTTGTATTTCAAAAAACAGCTACCGCAGTCAACCAGCTTGATATTACTAATGCAGCAACAAATGGTTCACCAGAAATATCTGCTACGGGCGATGACTCTAATATAAGTTTAAAACTTACTCCTAAAGGTACTGGTCAGGTTCTTATTGATGGTAACATTGGTATAGAATCAGGTTTAATAGATCTTAAAAATGCAGGTTCTGTATCTGCCTTACGTCTTTACTGTGAAGCATCTAATGCTCACTATGCTGCTCTTGTAGCCCCTGCCCACAGTGACTTTAGCGGTAACGTAACTTTAACATTGCCATCAACAACATCAACCGTAGTTGGGGATACCGCTGCACAAACACTGACAAATAAAACTCTTACTAGCCCAGTGCTTAATGTTGGCGTAAGTGGTACAGCAGTTCTTGATGAAGATGATTTATCTACTAACTCTAACACTCAACTAGCAACCCAACAATCTATTAAGGCATACGTAGATTCACAAGCAGCTAATATGCAGTTTGTTTTAGAAGATGGTGATGGCACAGAATTACAGATAACAAAAGATAAGGAGCTTAAGTTTGTTGAAGGTGGTGGTATTGACATTAACTGGACGGATACTTCAGATGGAACAGATGGCGATCCATACGATTTAACTTTTACTATTAATGCTGCACAAACAGATATTACATCATTACTTGCAACAGACATAAAGATAGGTGAAGATAATGAAACTAAGATAGACTTTGAAACTGCGGACACTATTAACTTTTATGCGGGTAATGAAAAACAATTAATATTAACAGACGGTGCATTGACACCGGGTGCTAATGCTATTATAGATTTAGGAACAGATGCATTAGAGTTTAAAGATGCCTACTTTGATGGAACAGTAGAAGCAGATGCTATAACTATAGCAGGGGCTAATGTAACAACAATTTTTAGTCCCATAGCAGGTGGTTCAGGTATTGTTACAACTGGTGCATTAAATAGCGGTAGTATTACTAGTGGGTTTAGTTCTATTGATATTGGTGATGGTGCACTTACAGCTACGGGTGCTGTCACATTAGGTGCAACTACATTTGGCGATAATAATATTACAAATGTAGGAAACATTGCACTTGATAGCTTGACAGCAGACGGTTCAACCATTACAATTACAGGAAATACTACTTTTGCAGATGGTGCATATGACTTTGATATTGCTTCGCATGATGGTAGTACTGGACTAAAGTTAGGTGGAGTTCTTGTATCGGTTACAGCAGCAGAAATAAACGCTGTAACTTCTAAGGCTAGTACAGGAAAAGCAATAGCTATGGCAATGGTTTTTGGTTAGGGAAAAAATTATGAAATTAATATGGAAAATACTAACTAAAAAACATACGTGGTGGGATGAAGAATGGCCTTTAAAACCCATGATTGGAGGTTATGGTTTGGATAAACTAAACATAGAAACGGAAAAGGAAATAAACAATGGCGAATCCTAATATTGTAGGTGTCTCATCTATTCTAGCAACAACATTTCTTGATGCAGATATAGCGGCATCAGCAGCAACCTTAGTTACTTGTGCTTCAGATAAAGTAGTCAAAATAAATTCTTTGGTTATTGCAAATATAGACGGAACTAACTCTGCAACTATATCTGTTTGGATAACAAGAAGCAGTGCAGATCATTACCTACTAAAAACGGTAGCTGTACCAGCAGATTCTACATTGGTTGCGTTAGATAAAAACATGGGGTTGTATCTTATGGAAGCAGATGTCTTGAAATGTCAAGCAAGTGCTGCTGGTGATTTGAGTGCTGTATGCTCATATGAAATCATAGATGACGCTTAATGAAGTACATTGGTGACATAGCTGAAGACGGAACAGTCCAAACTATTGCAGATGGTGCGATAACTGATGGTAAGCCTGTGCTTGTGAATGCTGATGGTACGGTTAGTCAAGTAAGTGGTTCTGTTACATTAACAGCAGAAAACTTTATAGGTGTAACAGACGCAGCATATGCAACAGGTCAAAAAGCTACAATAAAAACTACTGGATCTATTGCTAGAAATATTTCAGCAACCCTCACAATAGGACAACAGTATTTTGTACAAACAGATGGATCGTTAGGTACTACCGCAGATGACCCTTCGGTGATTGCAGGAACCGCAATAGGTGCTAGTGAATTAATTGTGAAAGGATAATACACAAACATGGCTAAAACAATAACAGAAAATTCAACCAATATATCAAAATATTTATTTGCAGATGATAAACCAGTAATAATGGGATCTGACAAACTTACCATAGGTAGTGACCCAGTAGATTTCTATGTTGCGGATCTTAACAGTAGCAATTCAACAATGCATACAGGCGTAACAGCACCTGAAGGATGGACTGGAAATAAACATTTCTTTGATGGAACTGACTGGACTGATAACCCTGATTGGGTTGATCCAGCAGACGAGGACGGAGAGTAACAGCTATGCGTACCATTGGTAATAATCCACAACTATCTAGGCAGACTCAAGCAGTAGCATCGGGTGCTATTACTGGTGGTAAGCCTGTGCTTGTGAATACTAATGGTACTGTTAGTCAAGTAAGTGGTTCTGTTACATTAACAGCAGAAAACTACATAGGCATAGCAGAAGATACAGTAGCAACTGGGCAATCTGTAACAGTAAATACTAAAGGTGCAGTAGACGAGAATCAAACTAGTTTAACAGCAGGACAATTATATTTTGTACAGACAGATGGCACATTAGGTATAGCAGCAGATGATCCTTCAGTCGTAGCTGGAACTGCTGTATCTGCAACTAAACTGATTGTGAAAGGTTAGAAATGGTTTCGTTTATTCCTAAAAAAGTCAGTGGTAAATATAGGACTATCGCAGATGGTGCTATAACAAATGGCAAACCTGTTATTATTAATGCTGATGGTACTGTTAGTCAGGTATCTGCTTCTGCACCAGTTACTACTGAAAACTATATAGGCATAGCTAGTGGTGGAACATATGCAGATACAGCAGAAGCTACAATAGATATAATAGGTACAATAAATAAAGATCAAACTAGCTTAACAGCAGGTCAGACATATTTTGTACAGGCTGATGGTACGTTGGATACCAGCGCAGACTCAATTAGCGTAATAGCAGGTACAGCTATCTCTTCTACAGAATTACTTATTGCTACAACAAAGTCTGCAACTCCTCAAGTTGGATTATTTGGAGGAGGCACTAACTCTTCTGGGGTAATGACCGAAATTCAAAAAGTAAGTTTTGCAACTGGTAATGGTACGGATCAGGGAGGTGACTTAACAGTAGCAAGAAGTTCAGTAGGGGGATTTGGAAGCACAACTAGAGCAGTTTTTACAGGAGGACGATCTGGTAATACCCGATACAATACCACAGATTATATTGCTTTTTCAAGTACAGGTAATGCAACCGATTTTGGAGACAATGTTTTAGATGGTGGTGTTGCGGTTACTCATAGTAACAACACTAGAGGAATTATAACTTCAATGGCTCTCGGTGGCAACGAACTGAATGTAAGTGCTACAGCAGCCTCTATCAACATTGTTTACTACACGATAGCAAATACTGGAAACTCTACAGATTTTGGAGATCAGTCTGATCCACGGCTTTTTGGATGTGGTGGGGGAAGTAAAACAAAAATGATACATAGTGCTGGGACTAATAACAATACTAGAAAAGACGTTATTGACGTTCTTAATATAGCAAGTACTGGTAACGCAACTGATTTTGGAAATCTAGCAGCGGCTGTCACCAGCCCGAAAGGAAATATAAATAGTTCTACAAAATGTTTTATTATAGGTGGGTATAATGGGTCTGCCCATGTGTCTGATATTCAGACTGTTGTTATAGAAAGTGAAGGAAATGCTACAGATTTTGGGGATCAAACTGCTACTGCTCCTAGTCAGTCCGGTTTAAGTAATGGCGTAATTGGAATAATAACTAATATTCTAGTTACTAGTAAAATAACATTGGCATCAACTGGGGATGCTGTTGATTTTGGTGATTTAATAACACGGGATGGTGGTACTTCCTTTGGTGGACCGGGGGGGTCTGCATCTGCGTCAACACCTAACGTACAGCCGTAAATAATACTTGACAGGACTATAAAAATATGGTATAAGATTTGTTATCAACTCCAGAGGGTACTATACATATTAACTTTTACAAAGGAATAAAAAACATATCAATGACAAATACAAATTTAATAGTGCGGCAACTTAACGTAACTTTACCTGTTAATGTAAAGCCTGAATACAAAACTATGTTAGCTAGTATAAAAGCTAAGATGCCAGCTATAGAACAGGCCACAAGTAATTTTCATAAGTCCCATTCGCAGTTTATGGGAGTGACGTTAGATGTAACAGCTATAACCCCTATCCGTAGCGTGAAGCATACTCTGGCAGAGATAGATCGTACAAGAGCCGCATTACAAGGTGCGTATATAGGGATGCGAAAAGACGAGGTAAAACTTAAAAAGAAAAAACAGGAATTAAAATCAACTACAGATGAATTAGATATTGAACTTCTAGATATAGAAATACTAGAAATACAAGGTGATTTAGAAAACTCTAAGAATAGTGTGCAGGGGGCAATTAGAAAGATGTCATTTTTTACTAATCAGTATGAAAACCTAATGAAGCATATTGGCAAAGAAGAGTTGACTGAAGCAGATTATGAATTAGAAGAAGCTAGATATCACATAATGACTTGCATGAAACAAGCGTTAATTAGTGCTAGACCTCGTGCTGGTTTAATTGACGAAGGTAATTTTATTTACTTATTTGATTTGGGTATAAGTGGGGCACAGGCTCAAGCAGAAGTATTTGCCTATCTGCAATGGGAGAATAAAATATTAATTGAAGGTAGTGCGCCAACGCATGAAAACACAATGGAGTGGCTAGAAAACTGTGCAGATAAATGGGCTAGTTGCCCTGTTGAATTTGCTAACAGTAGAGGATTTAATGTGTATGATCCAATGTCATTAACTAATGTACCACAAGTAGAAGCAGCGGAATGATTTTAAAAACTGCTGACTTAAATTATGGAGTTAATAGACCTCAAGAATGGTGGGATGAGCATCCTAAAGTAGAGTCTGAGTATCAGTTAATAAAAAAAAGCATAGAAGAAAAAGGTATACGTAATCCACTAAAGGTAACTTACCGTAAAGATTTAGGTTGGACTGTTGAAGTAGGAAATCAAAGATTAAGGGCAGCGCAGGAGTTGAACATTATGGAAATAAATTGTGTAATAGAAAGACCTAATGATGGCTTATAAAGTATGTAAATATCGACTAAATGCAAATGGAACAATACCAGACTTCCTGCTCTTTGGACATAGCCCAATGGGTATGCATGGACATTATGTAGTAGTAGATACTGACACCGCACCTCCTAGAGATAATGTTATGATTGGAATTGTTAAGGATGGAGGAGCTGGAGACTTTACTGAGATTGCCAGTAAGTCTGACTTACAAACATATTTAGCTTCTGTGTCAGGTGATTGGAGGGAGCCAGATCCTACCGATGCTGATCCTGATAACACTAAAGCATTTGATAATGCAGCCAATGCTAAAGTAGTATGGGATCGTTTAGATGCCTGTAACGCAACACTGTAGGAGTAGGAAAGTAATATGGAAAGTATATCACCAGTAATATTTTGGAACGTAGTATTAACACTGGTGATAGCACCTGCCATATGGATGTTTAGAAATCTTCTAGCAGAAGTTAAACGAATAGACATTCTTTTAAATAGAACTAGAGAAGATTATTCTACTAAGCAAGAACATAGAGAAGATATGCGTATGGTAACAGAAGCTCTCCATAGGTTAGAAGATAAGTTAGATAAAGTATTAGAAAGAGGAGTATAAGATGCAGCAGTTTCAAGGTTTTAATCCAGAAGGTATGCGAAAGATACAAAAACGTATGGGCTATACTGGATCTGCCGATCAGTTTGAAACTTATCTTCAGTCTAATCCTGCTAAACAGATGCAGATGAATAGTTACGTAAATAAAGCTATGAACATGGCTAGTGGTGGTTATGTACGTAAGTTTAATACTGGTGGTTCTGCAGATAGGTCAACTACCGTAGATCAATTTACTTATAATTTACCAACGGGTTTTAATGAACAAAACTATCTAGCAAACAATCCTGATGTTGTAAAAGCTATAAGTATGGGTCAGTTTAGTAACGCAGCTGACCACTTTCAAAAGTTTGGTGGTGGGGAAACTAGACCCGGATCAGTAGGATTGCCAACAGGTTTTGATACAACTAATTATTTAACAGCAAATGAAGATGTAAGAGATAATATATATAGTCAAGTTCCTACTGATGAACAGGGCGGTAGAAGTACTGCTGAACTAGATAGATTAGCAAAAGATCATTTTACACGTTTTGGTTTTCAAGAAGGTAGATCATTAAATTTAGGTGCTGATCCACGAGATCCTGACCCCATAACTAGAGCAGATCTACAACCACCAGTAGCAGATCCACAACCACCTGAAGGTGGAGGTACACAACCTGACCCTAATGCTAATCTTACACCAGAAGAAATACACAGACGTAACTTCTATGCTTCTTCACCAGAAGAACAAGCAGCTATAAATGCAAGGTTTCCATCTTTTACATTACCTGTAGGAACTACAGATACTGATGCAGCAGGTGTAGATAATACTCAAACGG
>TARA_R110000764_G_scaffold28398_3_pt1 | contig 15715 bp, 23 predicted proteins | sample TARA_R110000764 | Tara Oceans TARA_R110000764 (sample SAMEA4398111) | marine metagenome | biome: Polar Biome; feature: [SRF] surface water layer (ENVO:00010504); material: water (ENVO:00002006), including particulate matter (ENVO:01000060) such as... | depth 5 m | reverse complement strand
TCAGAACCTGATACTGCATACTTATCTTTGATGATGATTGGAGAGTTTTCGAAGATGAAATCATCAGCTTCCAAAGAACCTACCATTCCGTTAGTTCCTTTTTTAAATTCAGAACCATAAATGAATACAGAAACAACTACTGCGTTTGCAAAAGTTTGTCCTCCTGCTTCGTAGTATGCTACGTCAAAAGTTCCATTTGCTGTATCTACAGAAGTAACAATACCTTTGTTACTGTTTGTAGAATTAATAGAGTTGTCAGAAATCATTACTGTTTGACCTACTCGAATTGCAATTTGACCCGCTCCGCCTGAAGGCTGAGTTGCAGGAACTAATACATCTGCTACAGTAATAGTAGCTACATCTGCGTTTGCTACTGATGCTGATGTACAGTTTACATATTTTGTATGCAAACGACCTTGCTCTGCCCATTTGATAAGGTCAGAATTAGAAGGAAGCTCTGCTCCTACCATACGCAAGAAAGAACTTACGCTTCGGTTTCCGTAACGCTCAAATTCTTTTTCATAAGTATCAGGAAGATACTGATTCAAGAAATTGAAGTCAGTGATGTAATTTGTTGATAAGGGTACTTGTTGAGCTGAAGGCTGCAAGTCGAAACCCGGTGCATTTAATACTGCCATTTTTTTTTAGTGGTAAGCCACTACCTTTTTGTTGTTAATTAATTATTTGTTACTTTTAATCTTTAAGCCTCTACTTGAGTTATTACTTAAAGCTTTAATTTGCATTCCACCTTTACTAACTGTTTCGGGAGCTTTTCTCATAGTCATGTTTATGTTTTTAGCCTTGCGAGCATCTCCTTCAATAGCATCTGATTTACCTTGTTCGTAAAAGAACTTAGCAAACTTGTCAGGATTCATTGCTACCGATAATGCTTTGTGATATCCTGCGGCATCAGTCATCAAACCTTCTTCATTCATAAACTTATTTATAAAGTTCATTGGTGTCGAATTTGATTTCTTTAACTCCTCAGCATCTCCCGGATTAAAGGTCACATCACTCTCTCCTAATTTGAACTCAAAACCTTTGAACTCAGAAGAAAAAACCTCGTTAGTTTTACTAGTAAACCACTCGGATTTTTTTAAGTTAGTCTCTTCTACCGTTTTTGCACTATCTAAATACTGTTGGTAAGCTTTTAATTTATCATCTACTTCGGGAGAACTAGCTTCCTTTGTCGACTCGACAGGTTGCTTATATGTTTCCTTTTGTTCGTTGAAAAACTTTTTAGCTTTGGCAACAATTCTTTTCTTTTTTAATTTAGCCTTTTTAATATCTGACTCATCATCTAAATCTTCATCATATCTGTAGTCATCCATTATAGCATCTACGTCTTCTACATCAATGGCTTCATCTGTAGCCAAAAAATATTCAGACAGCAATGCGTCTTCAGGCATATCATCAAAATTTCTTTGAAGCTTAACGTAATCATTAATGCTTCTACCTGTTTCTTTTTTAAATTTGAAGTAAGCACTTACATCTTCAGGTAATTCTTCAGACTCTTTTCTTTCTTCAAGTAATTCTTCAAAAGAACCAATTTCTTTTTGATACTTATCTTTTATAAAAGACAAAACTCTTTCTTCATTTATTTCTAAATCAGTAGATGGTTCTTCTTTTTTATCTTTTACAATTTCAGCTTGAGACTCTTGAGCAGTTTCCTGAGAAGACTCATCTTCAAACTGTTGCTCATGTTTTTCAAGCAACTCTTTTTCTACTTGTTGAGTTCCTTTTGACTCAACAGGATTTATTTCTTTTACTTTAAATTCCATTTGATTATAATTTTTACAAAGTTAATATTAATTTAATTATTTTTTTTAGCTATTATCTAGGTTCAAACTCTGCTAAATCAAACCCATCTAAACTATCTTCGTTAGACTCAAACCTTTGAGGTGGAAGATTATTTTTTCTTTGATTAATTAAACTTGACTGTTCGGTATTTGCTTGAGAAATTCTATCTGATTTTGCTTTTTCTCTTTGTGTCTCTCTAGACTCTAAAGAACTTTCGCTAACATTTCTAAGTTCTTGATTGTACGCAAACTCTTGTTTCATTAAGTTTGCTTTAAGCATAGCTTCATTATTCATCTTCTCAATTTCAAATGCTATCTCTGCTTGTTTAATCTTCATTTTAGACTGAGTTTCCATTTCAATCTTTTGCATTTCAGCACCTGATTTCATTTGCTGTAACTGCTGTGCTTGTTGAGAAGCCATAGCCTGTTGTTGCATTTGAAACTTTTCATCTCTTTCCTGCTTCTTAATTCTTTTAACTTTAAGAAGTTGGTTAGCCATTTTTAAGTTTCGAAGCTCTCTAATATCTATAGCATCCTCTAGGTTTATATCTCCTTTAGATAAAGCCATATTTATATTTGCTTCTAGCTGTGCTCTTTGTTCTTCATCAGGAGCTACTTCAATAAAAATTCCAAAGTCATAAATATATAAATCACTAATTTGACTTAGTATTGATACATTGTATTTTCCGATTTGGTTTATAAACTCTTCTTTAAAATCAGAGTATTCAAGAATATCTGAAACTCTAAGAGCTAAAGCTTCTGCCATTGTTCTGTACATATACAGACTTGCATCTAGTATGTGTCTAGTTGCTGTATTAGAACTTAATGCTGCTAACTTCTGAACACCAACTAAAGCATCGGGGTTAGGAGTACTAGCATCTCTAGCCTCATTAAGACCTGTCACTTGCCTAATCATATTTAAGTAATGATTATAATTAGTGATAAGCATTTGAGTCTTACTTGCTCCTGAGTTTGAGTTTAGTTCTTTAATAGGAACTTTACCTTGATTGTATTCCCCATCTCCCGTGTAGCTTCTACCAATGACACTACCTGTTTGGAAGTAAAGTCTTAATGCGTCTTCAGGATTGTATGCGTTACCTGTACCCAAGTCTACTTCATTCAATCCATCTGCATCAATATATACACCATCCGGTACTGTTCTAGATATAACTTGCTGAAGTTTCAGGTGAGTCATCTGAATTAAATCTGCAAAAGGAATCATTCTTCTAACTAAAGACTCTACATTTCCTTTATACATTCTAGGTGCAACCGCAACATAGTTAGGCATTGCGTGTTGACTTGCAGATTTAGGTCTTACCATGTTCTCAGACATTTCCCACTTAAGGATAATGTTTGTTCCCATAACCATAATGCCTTCATACCAAACATCAATTGTTTTAGATACTTTTTCAAAATTGTTTTCTTCCATCATTTCTGTTGGAGGATTAAAAGTATCATCTTTCTCAATTACTTTAGAACCACCACCTTCTGTAACTTTCTTTTTGTAAACAAAAGTTTTGGTAGTTTTATAATTAAAGTACAAAAGAGTAACGGTGTCTCTAGAAAATAAACTATCTTGATAGTGTTCAGCAACATTAAAATAGTCATACCATGATTGGCTATACTTTGATATTTCTTCTAAATCAGAATTAGTTAAACTTTGGTCTATCTTCATTAACTCTGTAACTCCAACAGTTTTAATTTCACCCCAATAAAAACAATCTTTAAAATTTGGGTCTTCTGTGTAACTATACACTACGTTTGCAGGGTCTACATAAGAAACTTTAACTCCATCTCCTTGAAGGAACTCGTGTTTACCAATAGCAATACCCAATACACTTAAATCATAGTCATATCTTTTTCTTAAATCTATATAGTGGTTGTCATCTAGCAAAGTATTAATCGCCTCTTCCTCTGCTATTTCAATTGCAGGTTTGTAGTTTAGCTGCATATATAAAGATAACTCTTCATCATTAGCAGGAAGTTGGTCCGGTGCTACTGTAAAAGGGTCTACTCCAAACTTTTCTTGGATACTAAGCAACTCAGTTTTAGCAGCCATCTGACCTTCAATCATATCCTGATACTTGCTTCGTTTAGCTTGAGACATTGCATCTTGTGCATAAGCCCCAACTTTAAACAATCTATCAGACATTCCATTTACAACAATATCTACAAACTTTGGAATAATAGGAACGGGTGTCCAATCTAAATTCATGTAGGATAAATCTCCATCAACAGCTAATTCATTTTTATACTTAGCCACTGATTGCTCTCCACGAGCATAAAGCCTAAGCCGATTAAATTCACCCCACTGATTGTAGAATCTACATTGACTACCATCTTTTTTAAACCATTCGTATTGAATAGCTTGACCCACCATTAATCCATATTGGTCAGTTGCTTTTTCTGAATCTGTAGCGAACTGATTTGGAAACCCTGCTGAGTCAATATTTATTTTTATATCTTCCATTTATTTATAATAATTGACTTGTTCTTCCTGAGTTACTATATCTTGCAAAGTTAAGACTAATTTTTGACTCTTTTTTTTGCGGTGTGTATAAGTGTTTTTGATTAGCCATTATAGCTAATCCTGAACTTATAGTTGCATCAAATTTTGTTCTATTACTAATATCAAACTTTGCCCAATCTTCTAGAGTTCTAATAAAAGGCATTGTACCCATATCAGCTTCCAAGCTATCTGAGTTGCTTTCGTCTATATTTAACCCCACATGGTTTTCTATATACGACTCGATAGCGGCTGCGTGAGCCTGCTTTACATCTTCAGATGAGTTAGGTATACCCCCTAGTTCTCTTTCTGTCTTAGAGAGCTTATTATAAGCTTTATCGGGTCTATTCATACTAAACCCCCTGTATCCTCTATTCTTAAAATGATAGAGTAGTCTTGGCTTGTTGTTCTCACAAAGTATTGGCATCCCATAAAAAATACAAGCCATCAATACTTCTTCAAAAAATATTTCTGCGGTTTGAGGTCTAGCTACATATTCTAAAAAGAAAGCGTTACTAGGAGCATCATCCATATTAAACTTAGTCACACCGTGTAATGCTCCGTTAGAACCTCCCCCACCAACTGTTCCTGATATATCGTAACTATCACAGCCGAAAGAACCTATGTGTTCGTTTCCGGGATATTTAATACCATTCTTTGTTATTGTTCTATTCTGCAAATTTTTCTTTGGTCTCCAACCAATATTAAATCTACCGTGCTTGTCGGGTCTAAACATAACCTCAGTATCTTTGATTCCGTTCTTCCAATAAAACGAACCCCTAGTTACATGATGTTCTTGTATTAAATTTTCGTTGTAATCTATCTGTTGATATATCCTAGTTAGATTAAATAAAGATTGTTTACTTTCATCTCTAAATGCGTGTGACTCTGTTCTAGGAAACTGACGATAAAATTCATTAAGAGCATCAGGGTCATCTTTTAAAGAATCAACTTCTGCCTCCCAATAATCTACAGCTCCTTGATTAATCATCTCCCCATCTACACCTAGTATATGTTTCTTTGGTTTATGTAAAACAGGCATACCATACATATCTATAAAGCCTTCCATGTTTTGCTCCATAGGGATGAAAAGTGAATATAACCCACTTTTAGTTTGACCATTTGAGTTTCTTGTTTCCACATTAGAATCTTCATATAACTTTTTAAAGTTACCTCCTCCTTTTTCTAAAGCATTTGACGTTGAACCCATCATACACTTTCCAATAATTTTACTACCTAATCTTAAACAAGTTTTAGTAACTCGCCAATTGTTTAATATATTATTTGGCTTTACCCACTTACCACTTTCATCATGTACTAATAACAATAACTTTTCCCCATCATAAGAGTTGTCATCTGTATTCTTCCAATCAATAGTTGTATCCAACCCTGTCATTTCTTCAGAATCAACCTGATGCATATTTTTTTTAGTAATCTTAGAAGCAGGTATTCTAAATGCTAGTTCTGTTTTTGGTTTATCCATACCATCCTGAACGGGCTTAAAAAAGAAAGGCAATCTGTTGCATATTGGAACTACTTTGTCTGTAAACATTTTTTTAGCATCTGCTCCTGTCTTTGAAAGTATTCCGACCCTTGCATCTTTTGCTAATGTTCCTGTATTAGCACACTCATTAGAACCCATAAAAGAAAAACCGGAACGTCTAATCTTTAAGTAACTCATTCCAAAGCTTCTCTTGTCGGCTTTACACGCTTCCCAAAAAATCCAAAATATTCTATTGGCTTCCCTAAAGTCAGGGTATCCAACATCTATACTTGACCACTGAAGGTATATGTAGTGAGAACCTGTAATATAGGTTTTGACTCCGTTATTCATAAACCACACTCCATCCTCTCTTCTGTCAAATTCATTCTCAATATAATCCACCCACCTGTCTTTGAAAGCAGTAGGCATTTCATTCCATTGAAATATGGATTTTATTTTTGAAAGCTGTTTTGGAATCTCATGTCTTTCCCAATACTGATGTTGTTTGTCTTTGTGTCTTTGAAGACACTCTTTGGGGGTAACAGGTAGACCTATCTTTAAACCGGAAATCTCTATAACATCTCCAAGCTTTCCTGTTTTAGATATAATAACTAAATCATACTTTTCGTTATAGCCATACACCCAACTACTATTCCTGTTCTTGTTAGTAATAACATTCTTAGGAACATAATTAGGTACTACCCTGTATAATTTATTTTGACCTACGTTCTGCAAATCCTTGGTTTGTGTGTTTTATATTGCCTCCTTTTTCTAATAACTCTAAAGCTTCTTTCTCCGTTTCTATTCTATTAAGAATTTCAAATGCGTCAAATATAGCAAGCTTCTTAGTTGCTGCTGCATTCTTTAATCTATCAGCAGCCAACTCATCTTCGGGGTCAGGCTTAATAATATCTTCTTTTGCAACTTTAATCAGTTGCTTGACAGCACCCATACCTGCTTCTATAATTTGTTTCTTTAGTTCGTTTGATGTCATAATGTTTTTTTTAAAAACAAAACTTGAATTAATCTGCAATTTTTTTTCTTTCCGAAATTTTTTATTAAATTTCTAGAGTGTTTTAATTTAGAATCAAATATAAACATAGAGTTATATTCTCCGTAATTTACTATACATTTTTTATTTAATTCATTATATATTGTAGTTCCGTATTTTTTAGGGTGATTTTTATTAAGATATAATATTATAGTTTTGTCACCCATCATTTCATCGGTGTGTATATAATTAGGTTCTTTTTGATTTATACAAGACTGTCGAATAAAATTGTAAGAAACATCATAATCAGGAAATATAAGTTTTACAAAATCATACGCTTCATCTTTTTCTCTAGGCTGTATGTTTTTAAATACACTTTCTCCATCATGTATATCTACAAAACTTTCTTTATAAATATCCTCAACATATTTATCGGGATTTTTTAAAACATCATTAAACTTTATACAAATCATAATACAGCAACTATGTTATTAGTAAACATTCTAAATAACTTTTCACCATCTACTGTAAACTCATACTCGGTTTCAGGTTGAAATATAATCTCACACCCTGCATTAATCCCAATACTTTCAAGTTGACTATTAGAGTATTTTATCACCCCATGAAGAGGCTCTTCTTTTATTCCTTTATAAAGATAGGAATCTTTAACGCTAGTAGGTTCAACGAAACAATACTTTCCTACAGAGTTCCAACCATTTTTATTTTTATACATATAAAATTGTAGGTCATCTATAAAAAACAAATCATCCTTGAAAAAACTTTTACCACTTTTTCTTCTACCACGCATATCATTGTAAAACTTAAATACGTTGTGGTGAACTAAAAGTATATCTCCTTTTTCAATAGGACCATTATAACCTATAGGTGTTTCCACAACCTCTGCTTCTCTATTAGATGCTTTGTGGTTTTCTTCTGAAGTATTAATTATTATTTCTAATCCGGCAATATCTTTTGTATTGTTGTACCTCTTACCGTTGACAGCACGAACTATAAAATCCGTTGGTGATTTCATTAAATAAAATTTATATTATATTCGATTGACACAGGAACTGTGCTGCTAAAAGACTTCCAAAGGAATACTTCTTGGTCTTCATTCTCTATGTATATTAAAAAATTACTATTATTTGAATCTTGTGTTATTCGATGAATTGTATAACTACCACCTAATACTACCTGATTAATTAAATAATGCATCGCTCCTGATTTATAATCAGGACCTACTGAAATTTTTCTAATATCCATTATATTTTATTTTTTTGGAATCGTAACGTCTCCTGTCTTTATATCTATAACAGCATCCGCTCCGTATTTCCCAATTAAGTCTGACTCTACTTTACTTAGTGAAGATTTGTGCTCGTCTAACTTTTGAAGTAATCCGTACTTTATAATCTCTACATCCGCTATTTCGTTTTTTAATTTTAAAAACCTAGTGTTAATAGTTCTGATGTTTTCTAATTCTTCTTTGTCTAATTTCATTTTGATTGTTATTTAATTTAATTACCACATTGAACTTATGTTCTCGTATTCTTTTCTAGCATCAAAGCTAGGACAATTTTTATTTGAAAAATCTCTATGACCGTATATTTCTATTGATGGATATCTTATTTTATAAAACTCCAACATATCTACTAAAGCAGATTTTTGTTCATCAGTTCTAGTGTCTCCACCTTTTCCACCTACATAGGATATTCCTATAGAATTTTTGTTATGACCTTTGCAATGTGCTCCTACTTTTTCAATAGGTCTTCCTTCGTGAACGCTTCCATCTAGTGAAATTACTATATGGTATCCAATATCCGACCAACCTCTTTCTTCAACGTGCCATCTTCTTATCTCATCTAATGAGACATCTCTCCCTTCAGGAGTGTCGGTACAGTGAACTATTATTTTATTTATATCTCTAATGGCTATTTGTCTTTATTTAACAAGTACCATTTTTGTATTGTATACCCAATGGTTAATGTTAACAACACTATTTTTAATATTACATCAATATCTGTAAGAGACATAGCAAAACCTGCTATACTTAAACTGTATAATTTTATGTCTCCCATATCAATCATTCCTAATTATATAGTTAATAATTAAAGATTTGTTCCAAGTGTTGTTTTGTTTGTATTCCATATTAAGACATTACTCCTTGTGTGTTATACCAATACGCTGCATCGACATCTAAATCAAATGTTCCTCCTCCTCCTCCTGCATTTTCAATAAGCAAATAATTTACACCTGTATTCATAGCACCAACCGCAGTTAATCCACTATTTACTAACGTGCTTAAAGGAATTTCAAAAGAGTGCCATCTCCCATCTCTGTCAAATGTGTAGGCTGTTGGGTCGCCTGTTGCACCTACGTTAAAACTGCCGATACTTGCTCCTGCACCTGCTAAAGTAATTTTAAAAGAGTTATTCTGAGTTGCTCTAAATGCAATGTGAAATTTATAATCGTTTGTAAGTGCTAAGTTTAAAGCAGGTGTATAGTTATAGAATCCACAACCCCACCAACCTTGATTGTAATTAGCTTGAATTGAAACCCAACCTGAATCAGCAGTTCCGTAGTAACTTTTCCCTGTGTATGCTTTTGGTACAACTGTTCCCGAAAAGAGGTTAAACACTCTCTGAATGTCATTTATCCACCACTCTCCATCAATTCTATTTCTAAGAAAGTCACCTCCAACTTGCTCCAAGATGTAAACATAATAGTCGTTCTTAAACATCTCTTCACCTATCGACCAAGTGTTCGAGTTTAATCCAATTCCTGCACCCGTTCCTACACCCGCTGACATATTACCAAAGAGCTATAATAGAACCTGCTGTAGTTCCTGTTGCGTAAACTTGTAATACTTGAACGGGTAAAAAAGTTCCTGTTGGAACTCCTGTAAATACAACCGTGTCACCACCTGCTGTTTTTACTTTTAAGTTTCCTGCAAGACCGATGTACAGTATACACCCATTGTTACCTCTTCCATTTTCAGAAGAGATACTTGGAATCTCTAGTGTGTCACTAGGAGTTACATCCGCAGCTCTACTAGTTTGTAATTTTTGATATGCCATTATTATATATTTTTATTCGTTAGTTTCTTCTTTTGTTAAAAATTTTTGAAGCTGAACTTCTTCATATTCTTTATAAGCTTCTTTTATTTCTTTTGTCCAAACTTCTTTAGCTACTGCTGCAACTTCAGGTTCTAATTCTTTTTCTGAATCAGGTGTTAAAACATAACGATAATTTTTACCATCTACAATTTCAAGAACTTCTAACGTATTGTATAGATTTTCTAATACTTTTACTTCTATTTTTTTTCCCATAATTTTTACTATTGTGCTTTAAGATATGATACGGTTCCTGTAAAAATTAAAGTTTCTACATTAGTTCCCGGAATAGGTGAAATTAGCTGAGTATCCTTTAATTGCTGACTAGACTTAGGATTAGTTTGGTCTTGATAAGTCCAACAAGCACCCGCAGGAACTACTCCCGGACCACCTGAAAACTCAACTTGAGCATTACCCTGCCATTGTCCAATTTTGTGAACAAGTGGTTGAACAACGTTGTCGAATCCACCCGGAGCAACTGCAAAAGGCAATGTAACATAAGGAATCAACACCTGTCCCGTTTGTTTTGCAATAGTGTAAGCTGATACAACAACTTTATAATCAAAAGTAACTCTTCCGTTTATTACGGTGTAGCTTCCATACTGTTCATCATAAGTTATACTAGAGAACGAACCCGTTCCTAACAAACCTAATTCAGGAGCTTGAAGTCCTGTTTCAATTGTTGCACCTAGGAGTTCAGCTACGGTTACAGCGTCTCTACCTGAGTTTGCTAAAGCTGAACCTAGATTTTTTGTTGGTATCCTGTCACGTACAACGTGAACTTTGTCTGTTAATTTTACTGCCATTTTTTTTGTTTTATTCTTTTAAGTATGGAAACTTTCTGTTAAGAGAGTCTCTTCTAGCTGCACATCCACAGGGCTTTCCTGTAACCTCTGCAACCTTTTCAACAACAGCTTTTACACCTGTCGCCTTTGTTATTTTTTCAATTGTGTCTCCTAGACCTCTAGACTTCTTAACCGTTCCCATTTTATTTTATTTTACAATTACAAGTTTTTAAACTACAATCACAAATCTTATTTGAAATGTTTACTTTCAATCTGTCTAGTAAACCGTTCCATTTTTTAGAATTAGATATGTTAAATTTAATAATTTTTTTCCCTAATTCAATAAACAATTTTCCCATATTTTTCTACAAAGATAATAATATATTTTTTAATACTTCCCTCTTTTACTTGCAGGGGAGCTTTTAGTAGAACCTCCCTTACCTGCCCATAGTTTTTTACATGACCAATAACGTGCACTTAGCTTGTTCGTAGCTGTGTCACACTTGTGTCTAGCCTTAAAAGATTTACGTGCAGCAGCACTGTAGTTGTGTCCATAACCGGAAGCACCAAAGTGAATTAGTTTTTCTTTACCACCACTACAAGCTTTAACCATTTTTTTCTTTCCTGCCCTGTCGCTTTTTTTTACAACATTGCATTTCATTCTAGACTTGTCTGCCATATTAATACATTTTCTTTTTCTTTTTAACTACTTTTTTACCTGTTTTTTTAGCATAAGCTTTTGCTGCTGTTTTTCCTTTTGCTGTATAAGCAAACTTTTTTCCTCCTACTGTTGGCATAATATTATTTTTTACGTTTTAATGATGATGTTTTTTTACCCATACCGACCCTTTTTTTTTCGGCTACCGCTTTCTTCTTTTCAGAAGATGACATTTCTTTCCAAGTCTTAGGAGTGCCACCACTAACTCTTTTGCTAGGTCTACACTTTTTAACTGACTTGTTTTTAGAAGAACCGCAAGGATTCCCTTTTTCGTCTGTCCATTTCTCTTTGAACCAACGCTTCAGGTTAGCTCCTTGTTTTGTTTTTCTTACAGCCATTACTTTTTGGATTTAGCTTTTCTGCACTTAGCTATAGCTCCACTAGCATAAGCTGATGGAAAAACTTTGTACGATTTCTTCACCTTGTAATAACAAGAATCTTTTTTACTTTTTCTTTTCATTGAATTGTTTTCCTAAACTTCCCAAACCTGCCAAACCTGCCAAACCTGCCAAACCTGCTATTTTTGTACTAGAATCTTTTTTATTTTTTTTTGCAATAGCTTTAACAAGTTTATCAATATCTCTATTCTTCATAGGGATTTTATCTTTGTCTTTATTTTTCATCTTAAAATATTTAGTACTTTTGTACAAAGATACAAATTTAATTTAATGTCATATAAACATACACCCTCTTCAGATTATTTGAAGTATTGGAAAGTAATCCGTTACTTTATAAAGGCTAAGTACAAGGTTTCAACAGGAGAGCTTGATATGTTGTTATTCCTTTACTCAGAAAACTATTTTGATAAAAATAAATTTTTAGAATATAATGAGATTTTTAGTTGGAACGAAAAACGTTTTGATGAACTAAAGGCGAAAGGATGGATTGAAGTCTTCCGACCTAGAGACTATAAGAAAAACAAAAGAGCCATATACACCTTGTCTTATAAAACAAAGCGTATGATTGGCTCAATGTATAAAAAATTAAGTGGGGAAGAAATCCCTGAGAGTCCTAGTGCTAACCCTATATTTCTAAAGAACGTATCTTATACAGATAAGGTGTATAAGAATATGATTATAGAAATGAACAAGTTTATAAAACAACAACGACATCTCTCTCAAGAATAATCGTGTGCTGCTCATCATTTAGTATCATAGTAAATCCTGCGTGTGCATCGTAATAAATTACGTCACCTTCTTTGATTACTGAAACTTCAGTACCGGGCTTTACTACCTGACCTTTCTTGTATCTCATCTCACCAACATCGGCTGCTGATAATAACAATCCGGAGGAAGTCCTTACCTCCTCCTCGATTGTCTTGATTGCAATATATTTATTAATTGGTTTCATATTACTTTGTAATTTTTATATATATAAATCTAGTTGCAAACACTAAGAATATTAATCCTACTATAGGGTTGTCAATTATTTTACAGAAAGACAAAACCGTTCTTGTAAGTCCAAACATTGAAGCAATTATAAATCCAAGTGCAAATGTAATTAGAACGTGGCAAATCTTAGCCAATACAAAAGCAAGTATCCCTGCCCAAAATCCTTTTTTTAATCCTTTTGATTCTTCCATTTTTTTATCTATTTGATTTATTAAATCTTCTTTTACTATCATAACTACTCAGTGTCATAACTTCTTGCCATTGTGATGATGGCATTTGTACTAAGTAATGTAACCGCTACAGATACTGCATTTTGTAGTGCACTCTTTGTAACTTTCATTGGGTCTATAACACCCATCTTTATCATGTTACCAAACTTCTCACTAGTAACATTGTATCCTTCTCCAAACTTTATATCCCACTCAGGGTACACATCATTAATGTGATATCCCGCATTATCAAGAATCTGAATAACAGGTGCTTGCAATGCATTACCTAAGATTGCGTAAGCAATTTTTTTATTTTTATCGTCAGTTTGTTTTTTCAGAATCTCTTCACCAATATACATTAGTGACACTCCTCCTCCGGGAAGAATACCTTCTTGCATAGCAGAGCGTACTGCACACACAGCATCGTCAATCCTGTCGAACAACTCTTTCTGCTCTAGGTCTGTCTGACCACCAACCTTGATTACACCAACACCACCTGTCAATGAAGCGATACGTGACAAGATAAACTCTTTATCGGCAACTCTACTTGCGTTCTCGTGGCTATCCCATAGTTGTTTTACTCTCTCGTCAATCTCATCTGAGTGATTGTCGTCTTTTAAAATCACAGTCTGTGACTTCTCAACAATAACCTTTGGTGCGTGACCTAAGTCATCAGCACTCATTAGTGATAAATCATCACCTGTCTTTTCTGAAAAGTATGTAGCTCCTACCGAGATGGCGATATCTTGCATTAATTCGTGTTGTTTATATCCGAACTGAGGAGGAGTTATACTACATATCTTCAAGTTGTTTTTCATTACGTTAGCCGCCAATGTGTTTAGCACATTAGTTGCACACGGTGCAATAAGAAGAAGCTTCTTGTTATCAGCAATAATTGGTTTAAGTACATTCTCAATCTGAAGGATGTTTGTTATCTCAGCATCAGATACCAAGATGTAAACATCCTCTAAGATACACTCATCTTTCTTTTGGTTGTTAATGAACAATGGTGAAGAGTATCCTCTATCCACTATAAGACCTTTAGTTGTGGTGTAAGTTGTCTCTGAACTATCAGATTTCTCTACCGTTACAATCCCATCCTTACCAACTGACTTGTATACGTCAGATATAATACGACCTACCTTAGCGTCACCGTTCGCAGAGATAGTCGCAACGTCAAGTAACTTTGAGTCAGTTACGTTCTTACTTTTCTTTTTCAATATCTTTATAACCTGCTCAGTCTCACTTACAAGCTCACGTAGAACCTGCGTATTGTTTACACCATCACCAAGATGAATGTGACCCTGCTCCACAAGAGCCTCGGTAAGTACAATAGCTGTAGTCGTTCCATCACCGGCAGAGCTAGCTGTTCTATCAGCCGCCTCCTTCATAATGCGTACCGCAAGATTCTCAACCGGGTCTAACAAGTCAACCGCTTTAGCGACCGTGACTCCATCCTTAGTTACTGTGATTCCTCCTGTGTGATGTTGTGATTCAATAAGAACTGTGTTACCTCTAGGACCGAGGGTGCTCTTTACTGCATTAGCAATCTTTTCGATTCCGGCTTTTAGTTTTACCCTACCCTCTTCACCGAACTTTAAGTCTTTAGGGGTGAACCCCATTTGATTATTCATAAGTATTAGATTTGATTTATTTGACAAAGATAGCATTTTTTATTTAATACATCAAATGTAAGAATGAACAAAATAACATCTCCTATAGAGAGAGAGAGAGAAACTCTATTTATATATTTCTTACTGTATAATTCTCTTTTAATATCTACATTTTCAACACTACTACTGATAATCAAATAGTTAGCTATAAAGAATCTACATAGAACCTACACTAAGTCTACACAATAAGAATATTTACTGCATAAAAAAAGGGCTGACCTAAATCAAACCCTTTCCCTAACTATCAAACAAACTATATGAAAGAACAAATATATAAAAAATAAATGTAAGTCAAAAATATTTATTAGATATATGTAGTATTTGGGTTATATACGGCTGCACGTGACGGCACCCCAATCCGAAAACGATTTTTTTCTGCGAGCGATTTTGCTTTTTCAATCGGTGCATCCCGATTTTTTTAGCTTTTTCCCACAGCCATCCACAGCCCACTGTAGCTGTAGCTGTGCTACGTGTCACGTTATGCGGTGAAGTTTCCCGTATACGTTCACTGTTGTGTCTTTGAAGACACATTATAAAACTCTACAGACAAGTAGAGACAGTGTATCACCCCTACCCCATAGCATTTCCCTAGAAACAAATCTACGTGAAGAGACATTACGCAATCCCTTGACTACAAAGAAATAGACAGCAAATGCACAATTGAACGACAGAAAACGTATTCAAAACTTGCACAGAACGTAGAAATAGACTATTTTTACACCATGGATAGACTATGTCACATCAACAAATACGCTAACTCGCTGACAATCAGCGTTTTACACAGCATTGAAGTGCAAAGTTCTAGTCATATCGGCAATATTGCCATCTAATCATCTAAAAACCAACAAGATGAGAAATTTATTATCAATTGAAAGTGCATTGTTCAACGAAGTATCTGTAGCAAATCAGATTGGCGGAAGCCTAAGAGACATCGAGTCTCTAATCAGTGGTGTAGCTGATGCCAAGAAAGTCAAATTCGAGAAGTCACTACAGCTAAGTGAGATTGTAGTGAAGTCGTGGTCTTGGTTTAACTCAGCACAAGGCAAATCC
>TARA_R110000764_G_scaffold13526_5_pt1 | contig 15804 bp, 8 predicted proteins | sample TARA_R110000764 | Tara Oceans TARA_R110000764 (sample SAMEA4398111) | marine metagenome | biome: Polar Biome; feature: [SRF] surface water layer (ENVO:00010504); material: water (ENVO:00002006), including particulate matter (ENVO:01000060) such as... | depth 5 m | reverse complement strand
AGGTACTTCAGGTACTTCAGGTACTTCAGGTACTTCAGATACTTCACCGCCACCGTAGCGCATCATACGTTTATCTGTCTTATCAAACGTACTAGCATTGATAGATTTGTACTGCTCAGGTCGGAATAAGATATAAGAGCCGCTAGTTCTTTCACCTTCTAGTGAAGGCTCAACCATGTTTTTATATTTAATTGAATCAAAACTCATGTCTTCTAAAAACTTTTGTAGCTTTTTAGTTAACGTCACGTGACGCAAGCTGGTTGTTATTAACTGCTCTGAACTATTAAAAGCTTCGGGAAGAGAAGGCACTTCTAAAGCGTCAACCATCATTGCATTTAATCTCTTTTGAAATTTCTCAGGTATCTTTCTACCAGTACCAGCCACGATAGCATCTATAAGTTGATCAGATGCTGAAGTTAGTAAGGTCTCTGCTGACCAGTTAGAAGCGTCTGTAGGGAAGACCAATGGGTTCTTAACGTTCACATAGCCTTTCATTATACTAACGTTAGGCATATCACTAGAAGGCGGTAAGTCCATTGAACCTAGTTGATCTAATTCATCTGGAGTTATGTTCTCAAAGTCTACATCTTCCATAGTCAATCCTTCACGACGAGCCTGCTCATCCGCAAAGAACCTATCCATTTCAGGACGAGCAACCTTTGGATCGCCAGAGCCGGGAATTGACAAAGTGTCTTCCGCTCTACGATCATTAATTCCTTTAGCTGCCATGTAGTTTGCTTGGCCTTCAGTACCTACGTGTACACCCATTTCTCTCGGAGATACAAACGCTACTTCAAAGTCTTTTTCTGCGAAGTCAGAGATGCCTCGGAACTTTGGAGTCTTTTCAATAGATGATGCTAAGTAAGCGTCGAGGTTTTTAAGCCTTGCATCGTCAGAGATTCCGCTTGCTTGACCCACTTCTGTTCGAGGTGAATCAGCTTGCATAGACTTTAAAGTTGTCATAAGTTCAGAATTATCAGAATTGTTAGCAATGTAGCTAGTTATAATCTTTCTTCTACCCTCATCGGTGATGTCCTCAGCAGGTATAAACTTACTATTCCTAGCAAAAATATCTATAATACCTTCTAGTCCTTGCACCTCTTCTAGCTTATCTATAGATGCTAACGAGCTTACGTGCGATTTAGATGCTTCACGGACTTCCTCTAGATAAAAAGCAATGTCTGTAAACAGGCTTTGGTCGGGATCAAATTCTTCTCCCATCTCAGCTTGGTAATTGAAATCGTCTATCTCTTCTTCGGTATACCCACGAGAGACTTGGAAGTCTTCACCGTATTCTCCATTACTCTTTGCCTGTATATCTAAAGTTTCTTTAGAATAAGGCTTGACATCCATATCCTTTTCTCGTAAAATAGTCTTTATACTTAACGCTATGTATTCCTCAAGTTCTTCTTCACCGCCAAACTCATCTGCTTGAGAGCCAGCAATAGCTCCAAAATCAGCGTCGTCTGGACTATAAGACTGACCAAATACCTGTCCTTCATCAGCGTTTAAACCTGCATTTGTTTTTATGTCATCAACAGCACTATTAATTAACCTCGGATTTAAAATGCCATCTGTCGCATCGTTAACAGTTTCAGCTAAATAGCCTGACAGTTTCACGGCTCCTTTAGTCACTGCCGAGCCAACACTAAAACCTTGACGCTCTGTTTTCTTAGGGTCAAGCTCATCCATAAAAGCTGAACCTGCATCTTCGTTATAGGGTCTACCTGTCATTTTATTTATACGCTCATCAGGCTCAGTCGGCGCATTTGGAATGTTAACCTCACCACCTTTATCAAACTGTTGGCGACTTACATTATATTCGAACTCAGGTAAGAATCCTTTTAATCCTTTATCTTGTTCTTTCAACATGGCTCGATACTTACGCATGTTTTCAGGGCCAGCTACAGTAGTACCCGCTGCATAGAAAGGCACTTTAGAACCTAATACTTGATTATATTTACCGTAAGCTATGCCTAAAGCGTCTGTAGCTAAAGGGCCGAAAGGTGCAGTAGCATAGCCAGTAATAGTACCTGAATACTTTGCAGCGTCGCTGGCTCGTTGTAAATTATCAAACAACATACCGTTACCACCCCAACGTTTTATAGCTGCAATACGAGCCTCTGTGGGAGTCGTGTCTCTTTCACTAGCGCCGTTACTGCGGTAGAAGTTAGTCATCCGAGCTGTTTCAGTCATTAACAAGCCAGCCATTGCCAGCTTAGGTACGTTACGTCCTGCGTCTTTTGTTACAGCTTTGGCAGCCCCTTTAAGAACTGTGTTTGTAAAAGCTGCTGGGTAGCCTAGCAATTGAAAAGCTATTGAAGTTTTAGGGTTTGAATGTAGTAGAGGTTTTAAACCCGACATTGCAGAAGGCTGTAATATTACTGAGTTAGTATATCGTGCAGCGCCACTCATCATGTCCTCATAAAAGGGGTCTTCTTTTAACCCACCTTTCTTTAACCACACAACAGCTTTATCAGGGTCAATGTTTAGTTCCAACAGTTCGCCTCTTAAAGTTTCCATGCGTCGTGTCATTGGTTGATTGCCGTGAGCTGCAAGCTTCCCTATGTTTTCGTTGATTAAATTTTTACCACTTGCAAACGTAGCTGTTTGAACAAACTTAGTCCACTGATCTAGGAAGTTCATGCGGAAAAACTTATTGCTTACTTTCTGCATGGTTTCTGACGCTAAGTCATCGCCAGCTAGACGGTTTCCCATTTGAGCTTCAGCTTGCTCCATTGCAATACCGTGTTTCTTTAACTCTCGGAAAGCTTCATTGGCGGTTAAGCCATGTTTAGTCATGAGTTCAGAATGTAAATCGCCCGTTACTTTTTTAAAGCTTAATTCAGAAGCCTCAGCAAAACCTTTAACAGAGTTTAACAATCCAGCCTTACCGATGTTTATAAATACTTCTGTGATACTACCTATAGTAGCTAAAGGTAATAAAGCTAGACGTGTTCCTAACGAATACCCATCGGCTGCCGTCTGCATTTTTGAACCGTAACGCTCCATGTTCTCACCAGTAGCAGACCTATAAAGTTCTCGGATTTGCTCACGCTCTATCTTATTTAAAGTTTTTCCAGCCGCTTTCATTTCTTTTACAATAGGGTTAATCCATTGACTCATGAATTCTTTTTCATTAGAAGCTAATAAGACTTTCTTTTTAGCTAAAGCTTTACCGGCTTGATAGTTATAGTCTAGTACAACATCCATTAAGTCAGTATTTAAAAATTCTGTAAATATAGAATCATCTTTAAATGTAAACTTACGTTTTGATGCAAAGAACTGTCCACCTGAACCACCATCAATTTGATTTTCAATGTCTAACATGCTTTCTGTGATACGCTCTGCTTCAGCTACATTTTTAGCCTCTCCAGATTTTACTAGAAGTTCTTGGAAAGCGTCAGGGTTTCTGTCAATAGCTTTCCTGTCCCACATGCGAGGAATATAGTTATCTATTTTATTAGCTATTACGCCTTCTGAGTATAATTGATCACCAATTGTTTTAAACAAACCTTGAATTTTCTTACCTGCAATACCTATTTCTTTAGGTACACCTTTAAAGTTTCCACGTATTGCTTGATTTAATAAATCATTAACCTCATCTGACACATTGCCTTTGATACTATTCAAAGATAAAGGCTCTACAATTTTTAAGTATTGAGTAGTGAAACCTCCAGTGTACCTAGCTTGTGCTTCGCTAAGATCCATCCCAATACGCTCTTTAGTTTTCCCAAAGCCTTCTGCAAACTCATGACTAAAACGTGTTTGTAATGTCTTAGCTGTATTAGAGTATTTAGTATAGGGAGTTAAGATCCCAGCACTTTTACCGAAAAAATTACCTGTCAAGTCTGTGGCAAATTGCCAAACACTAAAAGCTAATTTATTCTTAATGAATTTTCCAGTAGCTCCTGACTTTAAGGCTCCAGTTACTACCGATTTAAACTCTTCTTTTGTAACGTCCCCGCCACCTATGTCGTCTACAAAATCGTTGACAACATTATCTATGTCTACGTCTTTCATGTTTAGCACAGACCCTTCAGGGCCTTCTAATAAACGATCAGCAGTGTTAATGACTTTGCTGCCGCTAGCTGGTATCCATTCACCTTCAAGACCTTCATCAAACAACACCATACCTTTGCTTTCGCTCATTACAGGTGCGTCGTCTAAATCTCTAGCTAGTCTATCGGTAGCATATTTACTAACTACTTTACCTATCCCGTAAGAAAGCGCACCACCAATGGCCGCACCCGACACAGCCGCCGTAGCTGCTTGACCTAAATCAATACCGTCTTTACGTTCTCCAATTTCAACCTCAAGATCTTGAACCGCTAAGTCTTGGATGCCTGAAATAGCACCTGTATAAGCAGCAGTACTTTTAATGGGGTTGGATGATGCTTTAGCTAACACTTTAGCAAGTGCTGCTTTAACTCCAACACGTGCAGCAGTCTGAGCCGTAGCGCCTCCTACGTTACCGAATATTAGAGAAAGGGCAGTCGGGAGTGTTTCAAAGTTAGCTAGTACATCTATGCCGTAGTCTTTAGCAGCGTTAAGCGTTTCTTTTGTTCCTGTAACTTCAGTCTCTTCCCACTTGGTTCTAAGATCTCGATAGGCTTTTTTAACGTTTTCAGGTGCGTCAGACAAAGCAGCAGCTTTACCAGCCACAGAAGTAATACGTAAAAAATCATCACGTAAAAACTCGGCAGGGCCTGCATCACTATCAAGCATCTTAGTTGCAAAGTCTTGATGATCAGCTAAGTAAGTTGTTAAGACATCATAATCCTTAACGACTGTAGCATTATTTTCAAAGTCCGTTACTGTGTTACCTTCGTAAGAAGTAACTTTATCTAGTTCTTCTTCTGACAGTAAAGGCTTATAAGATGTTTCATCAAACGAACTCATGCGAGCGTGAGCTGCTTCGATTCTACTTAAAAAATTATCTTGTTCAGACATTAATTATACTCCGGCAGTTGCGTTAATACGTTCGAGATAGCGTGTGTAAATGTCACCTGCGCCTGCTGGAACGTAACCACTTGTTCGCTTCATTTCTTCTGCTATCTTACCTTGAATTTTAAGTAATGATCTTTCACGTTTCGCTGTCATGCTCGCAGAAGCCCTACCTTTTTGACGAGCTATCGTATTTAATAGTTGATTGTACTTTTCAATGTGCCTTCTGGCATCACCTGTAGCTGCATCATAAACTGAGTTCTGACTATCTAACAATTTTTGCTGGGCGTATGTCAGAGGTAGTGGTGGTGCACCTGTTCCTGCTGTTACCGTTGCTGGCACCGCTGCTACCGTTGCTGGCACCGTTGTTACTACTGGGTCTGGTATCTTCGGTGGCTCAAGAATAGAGTTTAGACTTGCTAGAGCTTCAGGGTTATTTTTTAACAAGTCAGTTATTCTAGATCGTCCTTCATCACTAAGGGGGCCATCATAAGCTTCTATGTTATTTGCATACTCGGCCATAAAAGCTTTTTTAACTTTTGCGTTGTAGCCAACTGAGCTAGTACGATTTTTTTCTAACTCTGTAACAGCTACATAAGCTAGAAGTGGATGGTATCCAGCACTACCTGTGATTAAATTATGTTTACCTTGAATACGAGCGCCAAAACCTGTTTCATCTATCATGCCAGAAGCGTTAAGTACGTGCATTTTAGTTGCAATCTCTTCAGATTGTTTAGCTGTTATGTTGCCCATTGACTGTAAAGTATTTTGCGTGATTAACATCTTGCTATAAATATCATTGGCTGTCGCTTTAGACCTGTCTTCATCAGTTGAGCCATTAAGTAAAACCGTAGCGTATCTCCCTAACACATCAACATCTTCTACAGTTGAATACTGAGCTACGTTAACTTTATGTTGCTCTACCTGATCTGTATTTCTTTTAAGGTAAGCAGCCGCTTGTTGAGTATAGGTTAAATCCGTTTGAGTTACTTCTATTTGAGAATCAATGTCAAAGAACGATAAAGCTCCAGTTGCGTCTTTTCGTTGTATAACGCTTTTGTCTACAGTCTTAGGTGCTTCACCAATTACACCTGTATCAACAGGGACTTTTATTGTAATAACTTCAGTGCTCACAGTGGCAATGCTCATCTTTTTACCAGCGTCTGTCCACTCTTGAATTTTAGACTGTGCTAAAAAGGGTTCTAGACCCATGCGTCTAAGCTCTCCGTAAGCTTTAACATTTTCAGAGCTTTTCATAAGGTCATTTGCTTTGACGCTATTATCCAAAGGATCTCCATCCTTCTTAAATACACCTTTAAATTTACGCAAAAGTGCAGTGCCTATGTTATCGCCTCTTTGAGCTACTAAAGCATCAGTGTATGCGCTTGCGCCTTCTTTACCGACACGCTCTAGAAGTATTTTGTCTTGTTCGGCTGAGCTTTTATAAAGTTTTTTAAGTTCTGCTCCTGCTCTAAGACTTTCATTATATAAAAGTTTTTCTCTTTGACCTGCATTATATGTGTCGGGGATAGCGGCGTTAAAAGAAGGCGTTATCGTCGCTAAAGCTTTAGAGCGCCAGAATTCATCTTCACCAGCCTCGTGAACTGAAGCTAGGTTTCGATCATTAGTGCGGCCAGTAGCGCCGCTAAGCGCACTCTTAAACTTTATGTTATTATTTAAAACTTCTTGTTTTTGCAAAAAGTTTTCAGTCGAAGACTTCACCATAGCATTGCCAATACCTAATACAGCTTTTGCTCCATAACCATAAAGCAACTGACGCTTCTCTCGTTTACGGGCATCCCTAGCTTGTTTATCTCTATCTTGTTTATACGCAGTGTATTGATCATCTCTACGCTGTCTTGTGCCTGCTAATAAAGATTCACCAAATGCTGTAATGTCTTTTCGTTCACTCATTATTTTTTACCTTTAAGCTTGTGGAGGGGCCATTAAACTTTCTTGTTGCGCCGGAGCTTCTGCAACAGGAGCTTCTGTAGGAGCCATAGAACTGGGTGCGTCTTCTTTAGGTGGTAGCTTTTCAATGTCTTTACGCATTTCATCTGTAAGAACATTAGCTGGAATATTACCAGACTCAGATACTTCCATCATTTCTCGAATACGGTCTTCTTGGAAAGAGACACCTAGTATTTCTTCTTCGTCGTCTTCGTCATCCATTTGACCTTGGTAGACTACGAATTGAATATCAGCTTTTTCTGCTAAAGCTATTAACATGTAAGCTGCTGGCTCGATTAACATAATCATTAAGTCAGGGTTCCATAAACCTTGTTGGAAACCTTGTTTCAGGATTATTTGTACAACGTCCATCACAGGGACACCGTTCTCTAACGACTCCATCAAACTTACATAGGCTACATCTTCTATCATTTTTACCCATAAGTATTCCGAAGCTTGGTGAAAGTCTACAAACTTCGGAGGCTTTTCAAACGGCATAGGATTCTCTGGGTTGTTAGTTAACGACTGGCCGGGAATTGGGCGGCTAGTTGATATTTGTTGCTGCTGTAACTGTGCTTTTAAATCTGCCATTAGTTAATACCTTTATGCTGTTGTTATCTTTGCTGGGCGATACATAGCGTTCATGTTCTGCCCATACGTGTTATATTGCTGCGCTGAATAACCATAGTTACTAGGTGCTGGAGCTTGCTGTAAAAACTGATTAGCGTTTATTTGAGTTGAATATCCTTGAAGAGTTTGAGCTTGGATTACTTGTGCGCCGCCAAAGCCTGTGTATCCTTCTTCAACTGCTACAGCTTCTTCTGGGTCGCCGTAAATAACTTTATCTAGTTCTCCTGTAAGGTAGTTCTCGACGTACTGTTCAGGTGCCGAGCTTACAGTATCTTTAACGCCCTTTATAGCGCTATCTTTAGCAGACGTATAAACGTTACCAGCGAAGTCTTTACCTTTACTAAGTAGGCTTTGCTTTGTAGTCTTTGCGCCCTCAATAAGTGCTGACTGCTGAGGGGTTGGTGGAGTACCGAAGAAGTCTGTCTTTGGCGTTTGCTTAACAAAGCTTTGTGCGTTATTGATTGGCTCACCAAAAATATCAGCGGGGCTAGAATCTTTTACATAATTAAATGCAGTGTTCAACTTTTCAATCTTTTCTTGCGAGGACGTTAAGTTTTGAAACCTTGACTCACTTCCAAAACTTTTACTGAATGCAGAGTCTCCGCCTCCAAAAAAGTTTGATGCTGCACCGTCTACTTCGAAACCCATTTTCTGTGCGGCTGTTTTAGAAAACTCAACAATGGTATCTCGCACACCTGCCGTGGCATTTTTCATAACCCTACCAGTAGATTTAACTGTATTAGCAGCAAAAGTAAATAGGCTATCTAGTCCTCTAGGTACAAGACCTTCTGCCCCGAAGAGAGCCTTAGCGCCGTTAATAATCCCATTACCTAACGCAGCCCCCACTCCCGGAAGGAACGTCATAACTCCTAAAGCCCCCGTTGTCTTATACTTACCCATGAATTTTCCTTCACCTTTAATTATCTTAACTATACCTCTACCAACATCTTTAGCGATCTTCACAGCCGCTTTAGCCCCTCTGACTGCCATTTCACCTGCACTTTTTGCAAACTTCCAAATATCAAATCCCATATTTATATCCTCTTAATTTTTTATTATAAATCAAATTTTTCAATAACTTTTAAAAGACTTGATGCTGTAGCCACACCACCTGAAGCGTAAGCACCCTCATTAGAAATTACAGAAGTGATAATTTGTACTTTCCGCTGTTGATCATTTTCAAAGTTGTTATTTGCATGAGTAGCTTCATCTCTAAATTCCTGCCATAATTGCGTATGCTGCGCTATATCTAAATTGAAACTATTGGAAATGTTTAATCTGTTGGCATCATTCAAAGCTGCTGTATCAGCAGTGTTTGCATTTCTACGCCACGTAAGATCACCCTGTTGGATAGTTTGTGCATTAGAAGCGTTCCATTGATCTCTACTATTTTGCATGTTAGCATTGAATCTTTCTGTCTCAGAAATCAACGAAGCATTAGCTATTTCTGCTTGTAGTTGATTGCCCGCATTCTCAGCGTTTACTTTGTTTGATTGCTCAATATTAAATCGTGCCATCGTGTCTTTTTGAGTAACATTATACTGGTCTATCTGTGTAGATAAACTAGCCATGAACTCATTAGTCTGGTTTTCACTTGTGGCGTTAAACTGTGCTGCCGCATTGACCGCTGCGGTATCATTAAGTAACGCTTGGTGTTCTTGTTGTGACGCTAACATATTAGCTTGTTGAACATTCGTTAAATTAGCTAAGTCTGTTTGTAAGAAAGCGTTTGCATTTTGTGCTGCAAGCTTAGCGTTCTTGTCTAAGTTAGCTACGTCCATTGAAGCCTGTGAAGCCGCATTTTGAAGGATGGCTGTGTTCTTAGCGTCAAAATCTGCTAGAGACATTGTTTGCATAAACTTACTATTTGTAATTTCAATCTGTTCTGCCGCACTAAACTTAGCTAAATCAATATTGGCTACGGTTGTTGCGTTTGCAACTGCACGTTGTTGATCAGCATTTAACTGGGCGATCCCCATGTTGCTTGCGATGTCGGCAGCTTTTAAATTTGTTTTTAGTTTAGCATCTAAGTTAGCCAGTTCTGTTTGTTGTGCAGCGGTTAAGTTATCTGCACTTGCGTCATTACGAGCTTGTAAGTTTGCCATTCTCATCTGTTGTTCATTAGACATATTAGCTATGTCCATCGACTGCTTTAACTCAGCATTCTTAGACAAGAATTCTGCCGCAACGTTCATTTCTGCAAGCTTTCTTTGGTTATCAGCAGACATATTATCTCTGTCCGACTGCGCTTCAAACTCTAAGTTAGCGAGAGTCATCTGCTGGTCGTTGCCTAAGTTCAACGCCATTGTTTCTTGTTTGTTTCTATTGTTCTGTTCAGCAGTGCGTTGACGATTTTCTAAGTTAGCTAAACGTGTTTGTTGTTCTTGATTAGCTGTAGTAATAATAGATTCTTGCTTAAAAGTTCCTTGGAGCTTTTTGAAGTCATTAGCCATAGATGCTGTTTGACTAGCGGCTGTTTGTTGATTAGCTAAGTTATTCATGCGTCGATCCATGTCTAACGTAGCGGTTGTAATATTTGCCTGTTGTTGATTGTCTAAATTCTGAGCAGCTCGTTTCTGTAAAGCGTTAGCATTGTTTTCTGCAATAGGCATAGCGCTTTGAATAATAGCATTGAAGAGCGCATCTCGTCCTACCGTCGAAACACTTAGACCTCTTTCGGCCATCATTGCGTTCACTTTATCTACAGCCGGTCTTGCCCATACAGGAGTCTTGCCGCCCTCTAATGCGCCTAACAAGCTTTCAATCTGTGAAGACATTAAAGCTTCTTTAGGTAAAGCGGCAATAGCTGCCTTAACTTCTACAGGAGCGTTATCTAATTGCGCTATTACTTTTTCAGGATCGTCTAGAATAGCAGTTGCAACTTTCGGAGGTAACTCACCTACTTCTGCAAGCATATCAACTGCAACGCCCTGAGCGGCTTCGCCTTGCACTGGACGAGTTCTAGTGATTTCGTAGCCTATTGTATCTGTAATCTGTGTTGCTTCGCCTGTGCTATAAGTATCATCTGTAATAGCTTCACGAGTATTAGCTTCGGCTTCTGGCGTTGCTGAAACAGTAATTTTTGCACCCGTCACAGGATCTACCATAGACTTTAAATCCATCTCAAACTCTGGCGCTACTGCCAGCGCAGCCGCTTCAGCTTCGGTGTCTCTCTCCGCTGTGGTTGCTGTGGTGGTAAGTGTAGCGTCATCTACAGATGCTAAAGATCCTGCGGTTACTTCGCCTTCAGCAGCTTCAGGGCCTTTGTAATCTGCCGCAGCTAATGTCTCTGCATTTGTTTTAGCTGTAATTGTTTTAGCTGTTAAATCTGTTGCGTCCGCAGCTTCACCTGCTGTTCCCCCTGTTACTGGTTCAAGCGTAGCAGCAGATACTAATTGATCCTCTGTGAGTTTAACATCGGCCATATCTTTTAGTTTAACGACATCCTTAGCTTCAGTGACTAAAGTTTTATCTGTTTTAACTACACCCTCTGTAGCATCTGGCACTGTAGGCGTTGTAGGTCGTCCCTGTTCGTCAACCTCTGGTCGTTTACCGTCTAAGCCTATAGTCGTTACACCTGCATTGTCTGCCATGTCTGAGTCTCCAACATCTTCTGATGTTTGTTCGTTTACGTTAAGAGCGTTTGTAGCGGAGGTTACTGTACCTCCAGTTACGATTGTATTATCTGATGAAGCTGTACCGCTGCCGCTACTTACAGTTCCGTTAAATCCGATATTTCCAGAACTATCATAATTACCTAAATTTAGGTTCGTAGTGGTTTGTGACGTGTCTGGTATATAAGTATCTGACCCGCCCGTAAAGGTGCTGGATATGGCGTTACCCGCAGCATCATATAAGTCCATGCCCGACTGGATCACATCACCCACTACGGGTAGCCCTGTCATAGCGTTGAGTACCGCACCTGTAGCTTGCCCAACAACGTCGGTTTTAGCACCCTCTACAAAACCCATTTTAGCTAGTGCGCCTTTTGAGATGCCATAGTAATCTCCAGCTAATGCGCCTATTGCTGCTCCTGTTACAGCGGAAACAAAAATACTTTTAGCTGAATCCCAGATAACAGAGGTCAAGCTTGGTTTTGTTACGTCATCTAACCCTGCTTGTGTCGGGGCGCTTATATCTAAATTTAATTGATTAGAAGTTAAATCAATATTACCGCCATTAGTCTTAGGTGACGTAGTTCCCCCCGAAGCACCAACGGTTGACGTAGTTACGGGAGAAGAGCTGAAGGTTGACTGCTGCGTTAGAGGCTGATCATAGTATCTTAATATAGCCTGTCTCTGGGAAGTGGTCTTGCCTTCTAACATATAATTTTCAAATCTACCTTTGCCGCCAGAACCTCTTGGGTTTAAAGTCCAGTAGTTTCCTTTTGCTGGGGTCGTGCTAAACCCGTGAGGCCCTGCGCCACCGCCACCACCTCCGTACCCGCCCATAGCAAAACCTTGACGTTTAGCTTTAAGTTTCTTTAAAACCTTTTTAGTGTTTCTTTGGCTACGTTTATTGCTCATTTATATACCTTTAATTCGGGGAGTACAGTATCTACATGTAAGTAATTTAAGTTTTCCATTTGTCGTATTTTTGTTAAGTATATTTTAAGCCAATTAAAGTCTGTTAGGTTATTTGTCTCTTGACTTAACACCCCAAAGCTGGTATAATTATATATATAAGTTATGGGGTTTTCATTATAAGTATACATCTTTAAAGTATTTATAAGGGCTTCATGCTTTAATCTTAACATTTGTAAGGCATCTTCACCTATCTTTACATCCTCATCAAACTTAAACTTAGCTGCTTCTTTACTAAACCAAGTCACTCTACATTGGATCTCGTTACCTTCACTATACTTCTTTTGCGTTATAAAATATTTCTGCCTCCAGAGAGCGTAACGTAATGCTTTCTGATGGCCGTAACCTTGTTCATTCTTTAGTCTTTCGTAACAAAAATCTTTAATTAGATCTTTATAATCTACAGTAAACATCTTCGTAGCTTTACCGTTAACCATGCTCACTTGATTTTTTAAACAAACTGCATCAGGAGGAGACTCAGAAGCTGCTATGTCTTTATAAACTTTAACGCCCTGTGGAGTTAAATAATCATCTCCGTCTACTAAGACACAATAATCATTATCAGAAGCTAGAAAAATATCAAGGACTGAGTTTTTGCCTTTAGCTGGTGTGCCGTTGCTTTCAGTGATATAGTATTCTAGCTCGTTCTTTTTACAATAACTCTCAGCTTGTTGAACGTAGTTGACATCTAAGCTGTTAATGATAACTACAGTGTCCTCTATTGGTATGTTGCTGTATTCTGAACTATTGTGTCTTTCTAAATCTTTTAAACCCTGTGAAGTTAATACGTAGAATTTAACTCTCATTTGTTCTTAAATAGTTTTTGAACAGTCTCTGACTCATAAATTCTAATACCTAACCAGATAATTGTAAATACTGACGCTGTAGGGGGTAGCCACGATGCTAATGCCAATACACCTGTTGAGGCGGCTGCAACATCAATTACTTCTTTTACTGTTTCTGGGTCTGGTATTGAACTCATTTTAAACTCCTTATACAATTTCGAATTGAAGTAGACAATCATCTACATGGGCATCCATTAACTCTTTAGACACTAATGAAAACAAATCATCTCTATTATAAGAAGCGTCAATTAAATCTACATCGCTTTCTTCATGTCTCGCCCAACACTGCCAGAACTGCAACTCTTTACCTGTCATATAAGAATGTATAGCGGGGGCTAGTTCTTCCCAAGTTTTATCAGATAAATTTAGACTTGTGTGGAATTTAGTTGTCGAAGGAACAGCCGACAAGTAACCTACAGTTGTTTCAGTATCTGTCTCAATAATCTTAAAAGTTCTTAAAGGCAATAACATGTCTGAAAATTGAGCTTTAACTCTTTTCAATCTTTCTTCGGGATCGCTTGCCGGTACGTTTTCATGTTCTAAAACACTTTCAAACCTTAACATTTTACACAGTTCTGTTTCATTTTGATAATATACTTCTTCAATAAAAGCATCATCGACACTTGTTTCTAGTTCTAGTTTAAGCATAAGATGCTACTCCTTTAAAATACGCCAGTAAAGTTTCAGTGTCGCCAACGTCTATGTCTGCATTGAGGCGGTCTAGATTAAAAGCAGTTGAGGCTAGAGAGCCTACCCATCTTATAGTTCCAGCGTCATAGCAGATCGAATTGGTGCAATTACCTACTGTCACACTACTTTCAACTTTGTCGTTGTACTCGTCAGTCCCAACAGCGGGACGGTAAGAGTTAGTTGCTGGTGTATCGGCTATATAGTACAAGCCATTGGACAACAGTGGCGCTCTTAATAATTTACCAAATCTAAACTCTACTTCGCCAAACCCTATTTGACTAGAAAAAGTAAAATCATAATTTGAGGCGCTCTGATATTCAGGTATTTTCCCCATTTGAAGATAATTCGGGCCGCCACCAGTGTTTGCATTATACCATATGTTAGGTATCTTCTTTACAGTAGTTTCCCAGCCAACAGAACCACTGCCAGTAACACCATACATCCACGTAAGATAATTGCTGTAGGTTGAAGCACCATCACCCGATGCGGGCTGAGCAATCCCGTACTCATTACTAATGTTTACAGCATGGCCTCTATCAGATACGTAGCTAGCTGATGGAATGTTAGTGCTACTTACACGATAACGAGTTCCATAATTACTTGATCCCCCGTAAGCCCAAAATGTAAATGTATATTTAATAACTTGTTGAGTTCCAGCAGGGAAATAAGGATGCTGGCCCGCTAATACAGACATTGATGTTTTCATATTAAGTTAACTCACTTCCGATAATAATAAACTTACTAGATAGGTCACTCACTGCTATGACTTCACAAGCGCCAAAAGGGTTTAAATGCACATAGCCTCCAATAGCTGATGTTGTTTTAGACCCGTTCACGTAACGGTCTATTGTGTGACCGGCAGGCGCTTTAATTTTTAGCGGTTGTGTGCTTGTATTTATAATAGTCCAAGATGTTTTACCTATGACCTCGGTCGAGCCGGGGTTAACGTTAACTATAGTGGGGAGGTCAAAAGTTTTTAGGTAAGCAGAATTACCGAAGAGGATCCTTTGATTCTTATATAAAACCATGGCGCTCATACCAGCAGCCGCTGCTGTTACCGTTGTAGTCATAGGAGCTGTTATGCTGTCTATAGCTAATGTGCCTGTTACTGCCATTCCCTGAGCATTAAGCGTTATTGATTGACCACCTGCACTAAACACAAGATTTGCTTGGTTATTAGTTATATTAGTAATAGAGCTTGTAATAGTAGCATACTTGTAATCGTTACCGCTTGATAACCTACCCCAATACTCTGTAGCCCCTAATGCGTCACCGACAACAGGGCTTGCACTCTTACGTAAGTATTGAACACGGGGGGCCGCTAATGCGTCAGTTCTATCGCTAATAATTTTTAAAGCTTCATCAGAATCAGTAGAGCTTAAATCAATAGTTACAGGATCTGTAAAAGTTTTATTACCTGACATACTTTGGTTGCCAGTTGTTCTGATAACACTACTATCTACTGCAATATCATTAACATTTGCAGTGATACCAACCCCGCCAACTACGTTCACCGTGACAGATCCATTAGTGCCTCCGCCAGTTAACCCAGCCCCAGCAACCACTTGGGTAATGTCACCCGCATTATTTGTCGCATCAGAAGGGATGTCTGTTAACTTAGTAAATAATCCAGCAGACATTATACCATTGAGAGTTGCCGATGCAGTGGCTACAGAAATTTCAGGAGTAGTTCCACCTGTCGATGATATAGCTCCTGTGCCTGTGACCGATGTCAATGTACCGGCAGCAAGGGATAAGTCATTACTAAAAGATGATAAAGCAATATCTGACGGGGCAATTTTTATAGTGTCTGCTCCAACTACAGCAGCGAATGCAGCCACTGTGCCTGAAGAAGCTGTTAACTCGGTTAGATCTAAAGAGATGCTAGGCGTAGTTCCGCCTGAAGAAATCGTGCCTGTCCCACCGCCTACACTTGTAACTGTGCCTGCATTGGCAGTAAAGTTGGTATCATTATTAAACCCTGTAAGATTGATGCTTCCTTTTGCAATTTTAAATTGATCGCCATTATCTCGAACAACTACAAAAGAATCGGCATCGTCGTCAGTAGTGGTAGCGTCTAGAGAGGTTAAACTTAAAGAAATTTCAGGAGTAGTCCCACCTGTCGATGCAATAGCGCCAGTTCCTGTAACCGCTGTAAC
>TARA_R110000764_G_scaffold106883_1_pt1 | contig 15827 bp, 27 predicted proteins | sample TARA_R110000764 | Tara Oceans TARA_R110000764 (sample SAMEA4398111) | marine metagenome | biome: Polar Biome; feature: [SRF] surface water layer (ENVO:00010504); material: water (ENVO:00002006), including particulate matter (ENVO:01000060) such as... | depth 5 m | reverse complement strand
ACGACTCTCTTGGTTATTGGTATTCATCGTTTTATTCCAAGCTTCTGCAACTGGCAGTTTTTTTCCAAAATGCCACCTAGAAGTTTGTGCTACAAATTCATCTGGAAACGCCATTGCATTCACATCTTCTTCTGGCATTCCATCAGAAATTAATGCATCTTTTATTCTTTTTACTGTAAGTTTTTTATTTGCCATATTTAATACCCAAATGTTGAATCCTGAACTTCATAATTATCTTTGTGACGGAAACCTAAATTATGAAGATTTCCCTTCATGCTTTGTCTTGTCATAAGCATATAGCGAAGAGAATCATAGGCATGATCTTCTGCCTTAGTATCTACATCTTCGCTATTAGTCTTACTTAAAGGGATAGTAGGCAATGTTCTGACTATATTTGTGCATGTGTTAAAAAATTTTATTCTTGGACTTCCATAGTCGTCTAACATTAGCCTACGATGTACTTCTATCTTCCCATTCATTCTATCAGAATTAGAAGGAATCCAGCGTACTCCCTTTCTGATCATGCTCTCAGCAACACTAAGACCATGTCCTGTTTTATTCCAACAAGATTTATCTAGAACACCCATATAGATTGGAGGATCATTAGCCTCCAGGTGTAATATGTATTCAGCCAAGGCTTCTCCGGTCAAACCCTTCTGATAAAGCTCTCTGTAAACCCATAGATTATTATCCCAATCTATAGCTGCCCAAAGAACACAAGAAGGTGCAGAATAACCGTAATCACAAGAACGAATACGTATCCAGTTATAAGGTAAGTCTACTGGCTCAACTACGTGGATAATGCGGTTGAATTCCGTGAAGGCAGCACCTTCTGCTACATCCCAATCACCACTTAATAATCTTTTACGCTCTACTTCCGGCAAAGAATAAAGCATAGCTTCATATTCGCCGTCTCTTGTTAAGTATGGATTGTCTTTCAGACGAGCCGGAATAAATTTACGTTGAAATAATGGTTGTTCCGCCTTCTCGTGAAGCCTTCCATATCTTAATACATTACCCGTTTCTACATCAGTAGCCCAAAAAGAGTTATTGGGAGGGGCTGGATCAATAAACATCTTCTTAACCCACCAACCACCGATACCACCAGGGTTAGCAGAAGCTCTCATGTACGTTACAATAGATGGATCAGTAGTACGGAGCCTTGATCTTAAATAATTCCAAACAAATGGAGAAGGATAATGACCTAATTCATCAATACCTATCCAGGTAAAGGACATTCCTTGGTAACGATATACATCATCATCTTTATCTACATAACTAAAGAGAGCAGTAGCACCAGATGGAAACTCCCAGGTCTTTGTTGACTCTTTAAACTTAGCATTTGGGAATGCCATTGGGTAAATCTGTTTACTTTTGTCTATTAGCTCTGTTAGTTCTGCTAAAGTTCTTCGTAATAGCAAGGCACGATGGTTTCTATTATCCGCATACCTTAACAAATCCATAAGCATTGCATAAGATTTGCCACCACCGGCCGCTCCGCCATACAATACTTCTTTTTCTGGAGAAGAAAGAAAGTCTGTCTGTGGTCCTGCATTAGGTTCAAAGGCAATCTCTACTTCTTTAGCATCAATTGCTTTTTTTACGTTAGGTGGAAGAGACTTTAGGATTTCTCCGGTCAGAGTTCCACTGTTTTCTAGTGCATCTAGAGCTTTCTGTGCTTGAGTAGCAACAGTACGCCTATTCTGTACGATCTTCTTAGCAGCAACTTCCTTCTTCTTAGAAGTTCTTATCGTATTCTTTAATGATTGCTTTGCTTTTTCTTTCCTGGAGAGATTATAATTACCTTTCTCTCCAGGTTTTAGTTTAGGTCTTGCCATGCTTGCGTAGCCTGTTCTTTTTTAGCGGGAATTAATACAACACCATGCAAAACTTTAGACTCCGTGTAGACTTCTTGTCTTTTTGAAATACCAATACGATCTAAGATGTCTCCTGCTGCTTTCATCCTCGTATCCATTTGAGAAGAGGCCAAGGTTCCATCAGAATCAAGACCTTCTACAATACGATTAGCAGCTTTTATAGAATGTGCAGCTAAGTGAAGCTTGGTTCGTTCAATAATTTCTTCTTTTAGTGAAGGAATTAACCAACTACGGGCAGTTCTAGAATAACCTGCTTTGTTTACAGCTTGCTGTACATTACCCCCACTTTCAACAAGCTCATCTAAGAATATCTTTTGTTTAGTTGTAAACTCTCTCTTAGCAGGGACGGACAAAATGCACCTCTTTATACAAAAAAAAATAAAAATACAAAAATTAAAAGGTTAAAGTTATCCTTAAGGTTTACTTAAAGTATTTTACTTCTTGTTAATAATTTAAGTTTAAGGGAAGATTAAGGGAAAGTTTTCTTATTGCGTTTAACCAGATTTAAGTAGGATAGAAGGTATACTACTAGTATACATAGGGTAGATAGGTTTGTCAAGAGAAAAATGCACTATAAATAAACTTTTTTTTAAGTCATTGAATTGTAAGGACTTTATATTAAAATAATAAGGTTTAAAATTTAAAAAATTTGCGTACCATTGCATATATATACCCAGGGGGGGCGGGGTGGCCCAAGCGTACCCCTAAGATTTGAGAGAGAGGGAAAGAAAAGGAGAATTACTTTATTTTAATACACTAGGGAATACTTAAGTAATTCTTTTTTTTAGTCGAAGAATACTTAAATAATTCCGCAAGAGCTAAAGAATAGTTAAGTAATTTTTTTTTGGACTTCCAGGCTTTTAAGTAAAGAATAATGTATGCTGCATGACCTATAGTTAACCCAGAAGTTTCTATACTTGGCAATTTATTGGGGCTATGTGCCTATTTTTTAGGCAATTTGGCTGAGTTAGTTTATAAATATGCATTCCGTTAATTGGGAAAGCTTTTGCATTCCAAGGGTATGCTTTGTTATTCTTTTTTGAAGACGTGACCGAATTGTGCGCCATACACTATTAACGCTTGACAATTGTGGTTTTTTGATCAATCCTTGAAATCGTTATTCCATGAATTCGAAGCCATGATTCAAAATAAGAAGGACTAGGCCATGTTAACTGATAAAAACATTCTTCGTTTAGAACTGATAATCTTAGCTATCACAATTCCTGTTTATACTTTTTTAAAAATTCAAGGCTGGCTATAACATCTAATAGAAACAGAGGACTATTTTATTATGCTGAACATGAACATCCATGCGGTTAAGAGCATCACCTTACTGCCTGCAAAAATATGTGATAAAGGCGGACCCCAATCTATCCAATGGCGAGATATAGAAATCGAAACGGAAACGGAAACAATCACGTTGACCTTATTCCCAAAAGATGACTTCAACCTAGAAGTGAAAGATTGAACCATGACAACTTTAAAAATAGATCATACTGCAATTGTAAATGCCCGCACGATGTATCGCAAAAATTTGCACGATGCATCCACATACAAATATAAGGTGATAAAATCGCCAACGGATATAAAATTAGGTAGGAAAGTAACGAAAGGCAAACTGAAAGGTGCCAAGATTTATATTTTGACACTTGAAGAACGGGCAACATGCGATAGCGCCTGTGAACACTGGCTAGATTGCTATGGCAATAATATGCCCTTTGCTCATCGCTTCATCGTCAATGATGCTTTAATGGTATCGATAGTGCGTGATCTAGACGAATTAGACGCCAAGGGCAAAGCCTACCTAGTCCGCTTACATATCTTAGGCGATTTTCCTGATCTAAAATACGTTAAATTTTGGCAGAAGCAATTAGATAAGCGCCCTTTGCTTAACATATACGGTTATACAAGGCACCACCCAACCAAACCGTTAGGCTTGGCAATACGTGGGGTCCGTGACTTGTACGGTGCGAGGTTCGCCATTCGGTTTAGTTCCTTTCCGAATGATCCCATGTCGGCACAATCTGAGCATGTCTCAACGGAGGGTATTGGTTGCCCGCACCAATTAAAGAAAGCGACGAGTTGCGCTTCTTGCACCTTGTGTTGGGCAATGCCAGCCAAGCCTGTGATATTTTATGATCATTAAACCAAGCACCTAAAATCAAAGGGCTGGCATTCTGCCGGCCTTTTTTTTTGCCCTAAGGCTTGGCTAAGGCTTGGCTAAGGCTTGGCTAAGGCTTGGCTAAGGCTTGCCCTAAGGCTTGCCCTAAGGCTTGCCCTAAGGCTTGGCTATGGCAGGCGCAGCCAGCATAAAAATTTTTAATTAATCAATTAAGTTTCCACGGTATGTCGATTTTAGTTGACAAGCTTTTAAAGATTGTGCAGGCTTCAAAACATCGTAGACAATGCGGTTTTACATACATAGGATAAATACAATGATGCTACTTATTGGTTACACCTCTAAAAAAGAATTGATTGCGTCAAAAGGTAAGGCGCTGGACTATCAGGAAACTTCGTTTTTTGGGGAGGAATATAAAAGAGATGGCACGTTCTGTGGTGCTCACCGTCCAGCTATTACAGGTCTTGCTGGCAAAGAATTCTTTGCGGAAATCACAATGAAAAAAGGCGTTATTGAGAAGGTCGCATAATGATAGCTATATCGGAAGACAACTACACCCACGGCATCGTCAAGGTCACGGTATTTTCTGACACCTATACGGAGATGATGCAGTTGTATAAGACGGTGGGTCAAAGACATTACAACGTCAACATATACAAGAAGGCACTGCGCTTTGGTCCTACCAGAACGGAGGCCGGTTCGCTCTATCCTGAATGCGCTGGTTTCTGTGAGCATACCAGCCCCCAATGGGTTGGTTTCTACACATACACAGTAAGGAAATAATTATGAATGTTCTATCTCTTTTTGACGGTATGTCAGGCGCACAACTGGCATTGCAAAAATCAGGTGTAAAAGTTGACAACTATTTTGCATCTGAAATTGATCCTTACGCTATCAAGGTGACCAAGAATAATTTTCCTAACACGCACCACCTTGGATCAGTGGTTGATGTGAAGGCGGAAGACCTGCCACAGATTGACCTGCTGATAGGTGGCTCACCTTGCCAAGGTTTTAGCTTTGCCGGTAGGCAATTAAACTTTGATGATCCTCGCTCAAAATTATTCTTTGAATATGTCAGGCTTCTAAAAGAATTGAAGCCTAGGTATTTCCTGTTGGAAAATGTAAAGATGAAGCAGGAAAGTATGGACGTGATCACCAATGAACTTGGTGTGGAACCTATCTTTATCAACAGCAGTCTTGTCTCTGCCCAAAATAGGCAACGCCTATACTGGACTAACATCCCATTTAATATGCCAACTGATCAGGGTGTCATGCTTAAGGATATCCTTGAGGATGGTTGCACAGATCGGGATAAGTCACATTGCCTTGATGCAAACTATTGGAAGGGTGGAAACCTTAAATCCTACTTTGAGAAGCACCGTAGGCAACTGGTATTCTCTGACGATGGCCTATGCCATGTTGGAGATGCTGACCTCAATACATATGATATGGCCAAGCGTGTCTATCATTCTTCTGGTAAATCTCCCGCACTAACTGCTAAAGGTGGCGGGTACCATGAGCCAAAGATTTTTGTTGAACCTAAAGCATGGCGCAAGCTTACAGTGACTGAATGTGAACGCCTACAGACGGTGCCGGAAGGCTACACTGCTATGGGCAGTGATGGTAAGAAGGTATCCAACACACAACGCTACAAGATGCTTGGCAATGGCTTCACGGTGGATGTGATTGCTAGCATACTTACTAACATCCAAAACTAGAAAGGACTATGACATGCCTAAATTCAACTATGTATTCTCTGAAATTCCTAATGATGAGGAAGGTCAGGAACTTGTCAGATTGATGCGAAAATATCTAAACAAAGATACTTATACCCTGCGGATGAAAGGGCAGCATTTGCTTGATAGTGAGAAAACTAATTGGAGAAGGTGGTCTAATGGTCAGCCGATAACTCTGTCTAAAAACTTGCGTGTATACATCGAACACAAGCGTAATGAAATTCAAAACTAGAAAGGACTATGACATGCCTAGATATATAACCAGAAAAGTTACAAAGTTTGCCTTCGTCATGCCTGTATATGACCATGATACAGCAGTAGATGATAACGATTGGTATGACCTAATGATACCCTGCGAAGACAGGCACATGGTCTTGTATCACGTGTATGGCTGGAACTATAACGAACAAACATGGGATATTGTAGACTTCGGAAACTATTACGATGAGGCTAAAGATATAGCGGATTCATATGACAAGAAGATGGTCAAGCTTTTAGGTGTATTCTGTGATGATATGGGAGACAGTAAGAGTTACGATTGAGATAGAACACACTGAAAATTATTAAACAAATTAAGGAAAAGTCAATGATCAGATCAGTTTACGCAATAATTTTAATCAGTTCTTTATTGGGCTTCCTCTACACTGCCAACAAGGCAATGAGTTTTGGCGGAGGTTACCTACACTTTGGGTTATTGTTTGTCTTTCCGATACTCTGTACGGTGTCGTGGTATTTCATGGTAAAAGATAACGAAGGAGGTTGAACTATGAATAGAGATATTATGATTGCGTGTGGTCTACATAGAGAGGTGGCGCACGTAGATGCTGGCCTGTGTGCTACATGTAACGACAAGCCGGAGCTGTTTAGGGATGATCTTAGTCGTAAAGAATACAGCATATCTGGCATGTGTCAGACCTGTCAAGACGATGTCTTTGGAACTAAGGAGGACTTCTAGATGTTGAAACAAGATGCAACATGGGAACAGATACAAAAAGCATGGGATCGTATGTCTCACAACCAGAAGGCTATCGTTGCTGCAAGATTTGATAGGAACCTGGAGAAAGGTAGGCCCGACATCTACGCTAAGTTAACTAATGAGCGTCGGCAATTCGACACACGGACAGGAAATGGACAACAATTCGACACAATAGAGAAGGATTCGACATTATGAATGTAATCTTTAAAAATGATGTAGCAATAGTACATCACGATAGTGACGATGAGTATTATATAACCTACCCAGGATTGTACCCTGACAGGCCGATGCTAGTCACATCAGATAGGGATGAGGCTGTAAGGTCTGCCGAAGATAAACTATTATACTCATACATGATACGACAGTTAGAAAAGGAGAACAGAACATGAATATTAATACCAAAAGTAAAGACTTAACTATGTTTGATCAAGAACATCTCGAAACAGAGCTTGAAGAAGCAAGTAAAGAGATGCTTTTTTATTATGGTATACAAATTGCCGGGATGAGTAGTCTATACGCAGATTCTTTATGGCTGTAAACATGATGCAAAAATACAACATCTGTTTTAAAAAGTAAAGATGTACAAAAAATCAATGGACAAGGTGCTAATACATGTGTATACTATACGTCTCCTTAAGGTAAAGATAAGAAAGGATTAAGAATAATCTAAGTTTTCTATAAGGAACCTTTAAGACCCTCTTAAATTAGATTTTATTGGAGAATTAAAATGTTAAGCAATATCGTTAAGTTATTTGTGGATACCAAGAAAGAGAAAACCATCCTCTCCGAAAAAGAGAAGGTTACAGCCCTTCTCAAAGACCTTAGTGAGAAGGGCAGCAAGTCTAGCATTCGCCGCATCACGGATATGTTTCAAGGTTATGGTGTGGAGCAGACTAAGATGTTTTTAAAAGTTCGCAACGGACATTCGGTAGAATATTTCGGCAATCCTTTTCATAATCTTTATCGGATTGATTCCCGTGTAGGAACCAGGGATTTTGTAACACATAGCGTGGGTAAATAGTCGGGGCAATCTAATGAAGGAAGAATCTAAAAAGAAACAATGGAAATACGACAGAATTGTTAAGGATTTACACACAACTAAGTATCACCAGCGTGTCAAAAAACCTAAAGAGAGATACGAAAAGAGTGCAAAGAGTATTACTGACGGGATGGAAGAACATCTTTTGAATGAGGAGAAGAACAAGTGAAAAATATACAAGCTAGAGGTAGAGAGGAAGCTGTACGAAAGTATGATGGAAAGACTGTAGTCTGGGAGAAAAGGTTTCTTCCAGACCGGGTACCCGACTATGAACGTATAAAAAGTAAAGAGTATTGTGATCCTTACTTCTGGATGATAACAGAGGTGCTTGATGGCTAGCTGGCATGACTTTACATTAGGATTTTTGTGGGCACTAGTTCTATCCTGCATGATAAGTATCCTCTATGTCTGATGTCCTAGAGATGCAGCAAGACTTCTGGGAGGCCAAGGCAGATAGATTTATCTTGGTATTGGAGTGTGTTCGTGATACACTAGCCCGGTTCGTAAGCAACAGGGTTCTTATGGGTTTTACTGAAGAGTATATCCTAGAATTGTTTGAAGAAACAAACTAAAGGAATTTGAAATGAAAACATTGATAGTAGTTGTAACTCTTGTAACAGGTGTAGTCACTGGTAGTCTTGCCACCGGGATTGTATCTTATAATTCTTGTGGCTATGATGAGGCTACTGGTAACTACCTTTATGATGGAAACAAAGTGGCAGCGTATGGCACAATGGATAGTGCAATGGAATGTGCATTGTCCGGTCTTCTCCCTGCCATAGTCCTTGATCGTCTTGGTATGTTTGGTTCTTCTGAAGAAGCGGATCGTATTAAGGCAATTGATGCTGAAGAAAAACAAAAATTGAAGGAGGAAACTAAATGAGTTTAGCTCATGTATCAGTATTAAAAAAAGAAATTGAATGGTTGGAAGAGAATCCACATGTAGTTCATAGGCATCAGAGAAAGTCTATAATTGCATACTTGAACCAACGTATGTTTGACCTTGAACAGGAGCAAGAAGAATTAGAGAAGGCTAAAGAAACTCTTCGTGTTCATAAAAAATCTACTAAAAAAGATAATGTTGAAAAAGTTAGCGGATAACATAGACCTTATAGAGAAAACTGTATCTCTCTATTCTTCTGATAAGATTAAGTATGATGCTGCACATTCTACATTAGTTTCTCTTGGTTATTCACACAAGGAAGCAAGTTCTATTCTATTAAAGGAAAACGAACCTGATGACTTTAATACTAGACATAGAAACGGATGGCCTACACCCAAGTAAAATACATGTGTGTGTAACCAAAGATTTAGATACAGGAATTATTTTATCTTTCCAAGAAGATAAGAAAGAAAGCTTAAAAAAATATCTAAAAAGGTATGACACAATCATAGGACATAATGCTTTGTCCTTTGATATCCCTATACTAAACAGGCTATGGTCTATGGAGATAGAAGAAGATAAAATTTTTGATACGCTGCTGGTTTCTTACTTAGTACGGGCGGACATCAAGGGTGGTCATAGCTTAAGAAGCTGGGGAGAAAGGTTCAACTATCCTAAGATAGAGTTTGAAGATTTTGAAAACCTCTCTCCAGAAATGATAAAGTATTGTACACAAGATGTGAATATCACAGGGAAACTGTACAAATATCTAGTGAAACTTATAAAAACAAAAAAGTTTAGTGATAAGAGTGTACTTCTCGAACATAAGATAAGAAGTATCATTAATAAGCAACAGGATAAAGGTTTCCTGCTGGATGTAAAGAAGGCACACTTCCTTTTGAGTGAGGTTAAACAAAAGGCAGATTTAATAGAGAGAGATGTTCTAAAAGAAATTCCTTACAGTATTAAGCAAGAGAGAACGGTTAATATTAGAACGAAGAAGGATGGGGGTATGTCTTCTATTGGTTTAAAACAGATTGATAATTGGCAGAAGGTGGTAGGTGGAGATTTTAATTTAGTATCCTTTGAGCCTTTCAATCTTGCAAGTCCTAAACAAATCATAGAACATATGGAAGAGTACGGCTGGAAACCTATTGACTACACACCTAAAGGCTCACCAAGGATAAATGAAAAAAACTTAGCCAGTGTGTCCTCCTCTGCACCAAAAGCTATACAAAGGTTAGCGGAGTGGAAGATGCTACAGACTAGATATAAAACTGTTGAAACTTGGTTGGATGAGGTAGATGAGAATGATAGAGTACATGGTAGAGTCATAACGATGGGAGCGGTTACATCTAGAATGACACATGCCAAGCCTAACATGGCTAACATCGTGTCTAGCGGTAAGCCTTTTGGTGTAGAGTGTAGAGAATGCTGGACGGTACCAGGGGTAGATAAAGTTTTGGTAGGTATGGATGCTAAAGGGTTGGAACTTAGAATGCTGGCTCACTACATGAATGATAAAGATTTTACAGAGGCTGTAATCAGTGGTGATCCTCACACTCTAAACCAGAAGGCGGCAGGATTACCTACTCGTTCAGCAGCTAAGACATTCATCTACGCCTTCCTTTATGGGGCTGGTTCAGCTAAGATTGGTTCTATAATTAATGGTAGCAGTTCAGCAGGGGAAGCTTTGAAGACAAAGTTTTTAAGTAATGTCCCTAAGTTAAACACACTTATAAAGTCAGTGAATAAATCGGCAGGGAAGGGACATATCAAAGGCTTGGATGGACGTAGACTGTATGTCAGGCACCGTCATGCTGCCCTTAACACGCTCTTACAGGGTGCAGGAGCTATCGTCTGTAAGCAGTGGGCGGTGTTTGTAGATGAAGAGATCGATAGCCGACAGCTAGATGCAAACCTAGTTAATACAATCCATGATGAGCAGCAGTACGAGTGTAGCCACAAGGACGCTGAAGAGTTATGTTTCGTAGCAGATTATGCTATACAAAAAGTAGGAGAGTATTATAACATGACACTTCCTTTGAATGCTGACGCTAAGATTGGCAGGACTTGGGCTGAAACACATTAGGAGAGGTCAACATGGCAAGTAAGGATAAAGAACTACAGCGATATAGACAGAGAAGAAGTTATTATAAACGAATGAGTACGGAAGAAGGTAGAGAGAAAGAGAGAGAAAAGAATAGGAAGGCTAAAGGTGTTAGAAAAGCAAAAATTTTTGATACACTAGGGAGACGGTGTGTCTGTTGCGGAGAGACAGATGCTATGTATCTAGAAGTGGATCATGTTTATAATGATCGAAATAAAAGTACTCAAAAAGGAAGTGCTACAAATAATTATTCTGAAATATTACGAAATCAGGAAAGGTTTCAGGTACTTTGTGGTAATTGTAATAGAGCAAAGCACTATAATGGTGGAGAGTTATACATACCAGAGCAAGGGTGGACTATAAGGGATACAGATATTATGAGAACAACTACTGTAGTTCGAAAGAAATTTAGCCAAGAGTTATATGACAAGGCAGACGGCAAGGCCAAGGATTTGATTCGGTCTTACTTACAGAGAGAAGGTCATGCTCTCTTGGATGACGAAGAAAAGTATGCTTGTGACATCGAAGGAAAGGATGGACAAGGATGGGAGGTGGAGATTAAATACTCTTGGAAAGAAGATTGGCCATCCTCCTGGAGGGATGTACGTATAGCGTATAGGAAAAAGAGACTGCTTGAAAGGAAAGGAGCAGACAACATTACCTTCTACATTCTAAACAGTATGTGTAAGGAAGCTTGGGAAATATCCGGTCAAACCGTTTCTGAAGCAGAGGTTGTGGAAGTTTCCAATAGGTTCGTACCAAGGGGAGAACTGTTTTATAGTATACCAATCTCAAAGGCAAGAAAGATTTCTATTGACAACGTACAAAACCTATGATACTATTTACACTTCAATAAACAAGGAGACTAACCATGTCATTAAAAGTAAAAGTAGATAGCTTTATCATTCAGGGTAAGGCTTATTGGACTAAGCTTAAGGTTCCTGATGAGTATAGTGAAAAGTACCAACTTGATGTTGGCAACCTGTCACAACGGTCCAAGAAGACACTCTTAGATAATGGTGTTAAGCTAAAGGACAAGCAGGATGATAGGGGTGAGTTTGTCACACCTAAGTCTAAGTTCGAAGTAACAGCGATGGATGCTGACAAGGCTCCAATTGATATTCAAAACACTTTGATTGGTAACGGGTCTGATGTACGAGTTCGAGTTGTTCCAAATCCAGATCATCCTATGGTAGACCAATATGGTACTTCACTTTATCTTAACAAAATCCAGGTTCTAACTCTCGTTGAATACTCTGGTGGTGACAATGACTTTGATGAGGATTTGTAACTTAACATAGTTGCATTGTATGGGCTTGGTATAGATGTTTAAGTATCTGCATTACCAAGAAGTATAGTGGGCGAGGTTGGCATTGAGCCGTGGGGCAGCTATACACCTTAAGGAGATGACGATGAGAATTGAAACTCTGGTTGAAGATATTTATTCTACTCTAGAAAACAAACATAAGTTATCTGAAGATAATCTTTCTTCTTTCTTAAAAGGAATGGAGAAAGCTGTAAGAGATAGTATTGAAAACGAACGAGATCAGAAAGCCCGACCTTACTTAAGAATGTCATCTATAGGAAAACCTTTGCGGCGTCTATGGATGGAGTTTAAGAAACCTCAAAAAGATGTTCAGCATAAAGGCTCAATGCTTATTAAATTTTTGTATGGTTCTATCTTAGAAGAGCTTCTTATATTCTTAACTAAAGAAGCTGGTCATTCTGTAACCGATGAACAGAAAGAGGTTACACTTAACGGAGTGAAAGGACATATCGATTGTAAGATTGATGGAGAGGTAGTGGATGTTAAGTCTGCTAGTGATTTCTCTTTTCGTAAATTTAAATTTGGTACGCTAGAGAACGACGATCCTTTTGGTTACATAGGTCAGATTAGTGGTTATGCTATGGCAGAAGGGAAAAATAGAGGTTACTTCTTAGCCATTAACAAAGTAACTGGAGAGCTAACTCTTTTAGAGATAGATGACTTTGGTATCATTAATGCTGATAAAAGAATTACTCAAATAAGAAAGGCAATAGAACTTTCTACTCCTCCTCCCCTATGTTACAGACCTGTAGAGGATGGCAAGTCTGGTAACATGCAGCTCAATAAAAACTGTGTGTACTGTCCTTTCAAGGAAGAATGTTGGAAGGACTTAAGAGTATTTAAGTATAAAAATAGTTTACGATACCTAACCAAAGTTGTACGAGTACCTAATGTACCTGAAGTAACCGCCACTTATTTATAAGGAGATGCTTTTGGCAACGCAACGAACAGCCTGTCCTCAATGCAACAGCAAGGACAACTTAGTAGTTTTTTCTGACAAAGGAGAACACTGCTTCACACCTGATTGTACGCACCATGTCAATGGAGATAAAGAAAAACAGAAGCAGCCTATCACCAGTAAAGTTTCCAAGGCGATATTAAACCAAGGGCTTATCGCTGCCATGCCTTCAAGAGGTCTTTTAGAAAACACTTGTAAAAAGTATAATGTTAGGCAGGATGATGATAAACATTACTATCCTTATTATAATGCAGAAGGGGTGTTAGTTGCTCACAAAGTAAGAAATGTTTCTTCTAAAACTTTCTATTCAGAAGGAAGCATAATTGGTTCTGGTTTGTTTGGACAACAAGTATTTAATGGTGGTAGAAAATTTGTTACCTTGTGTGAAGGAGAGCTTGATGCTCTTAGCGCATATCAACTTCTTGGCTCTAAATGGCCTTGCGTATCTATAAAGAATGGAGCAGAGAGCGCAGTTAAGGATGTTAAAGAAAGCTATGAATGGCTCATGTCTTTTGATAGCATCATAATTTGTTTTGATAATGATTCTCCAGGAACTTCTGCTGCACTTAAGGTTGCAGAACTCTTAAGTCCCAAAGCCAAGATAGTTAAACTACAACATCACAAAGATGCGAATGAATATCTTGTGAACAATCGTGAGAAATTTTTCTTAGAAGATTGGTGGGCGGCAGAAAGCTACACACCAGATAGTATTATAGCTGGTAAGGACATGTGGGATATTGTCCAAGAAGATAAGTCGGAAGCTATTATAAATTATCCTTTCCTTGGTGTACAGAAACTAACTTACGGCATACGGACAGGTGAGCTTGTCACTGTCACTGCTGGATCAGGGCTAGGTAAGTCTCAATTTATGAGAGAGCTTACTTACCATGTGTTAAAAAATACAAAAGAGAATATAGGTATGATGTTCATGGAGGAATCAGTTAGGGGAACTGGATTAGCTATGATGTCATTAGAAGCAAATAAGCCTCTCCATCTACCAGATGTATACAAAACCACACCTAAAGAAGAATTTAGAAAATACTTTGATGAGACATTAGGTACTGGGAGGCTTTTCTTTTTCGACCATTTCGGTTCAAATGATATTGATAAAATAGTTAGCAGCGTACGTTATTTTTCTAAAGCCCTTAATTGTAAGTTCATTTGCTTGGATCATGTATCAATCATTGTGTCTGATCAAGGAAACTCTGATGAACGTAGAGCCTTAGACGAAATTATGACGAAGCTACGTACCCTGGTTCAGGAGCTAGACATTGTTCTGTTTCTTGTTAGTCATCTGCGTAGGCCATCAGGATCAGGACATGAGGAAGGTGCAGTAACTTCTCTTAGTCAACTTAGAGGGTCTGCATCTATCGGACAGTTGAGTGATATTGTTTTTGGGTTGGAGCGTAATGGGCAGCATGAAGATGAGAGAGAAAGAAACATAACAACTGTACGTGTTATAAAAAATAGGTTCTCTGGTTTGACAGGGCCAGCATGTAAGTTGTATTACGATCCTAAAAGTGGTAGAATGCAAGAGGTGTTAGAAGACGAAGGAGATTTAGAATGACACTCTTAACACAATCAGTTATAACAGAAGAGGACATTGTGTTAAACCATATGGCAAAGTATGTCAAATTTATGCCCATGAAGAACCCTGTGTTGAACCTAGTAAAAACTAATCATCTAGTAGTTAGATATAAAAAATATTTATCTTCTCTTAGTGAGGATGATTTTTATCAGGAAGATACAGAGGAAAAAGGTTTAGAAAAAATGAAAGAAGACTTTAAGAATATTGAGGATAAACTGAGACATAACGAGATTGTTATTTATTCCCCAAGAGAGTGCTTCTTAGTAGAAAACGAACTTATTGAATTCTCTACTGAAAAAATTAGACGGTTTTTTGTAAAAGAATTTTCGAGACTACACAATAAATATTATAATAAACTTAATTTTTGGATGTAACATATGTCTATTTCTATAGCATCAAGAAAAGCTAAAGGTCGGCGGCTACAAGATTGGGTTAGAGATCAACTCTATCTCAGATTTCCTTCCTTAGAAGAAGGAGATATACGAGGCGCTATTATGGGAGAGACAGGTGCGGATATTAAGTTGTCTCCGTTAGCTGCTAAATGTATACCAATAAAGATAGAATGCAAAGCAAGAGAAAGTTATAAAGGTATATATGATTCTTATCAACAAGCAAATAAGCATGAAGGTAAAGGAGAACCTGTTTTGATTATTAAAATGAATAGAGAAAAACCACTTGCAATAGTGGATGCTTCTTACTTTTTAGATTTTATTAAAAAATAAACAGCATGGAATACAAAGATACGGATGACAAAACCCAAGCTCTCCTGGAATTGAACGCTGCTTTTAACTTGCTGTCTCTAGTCAGGAAAGATACCGTCTTAATTATTCTATCAGATGATGAGGATGCAGGTGAATTTACAGTTAGGGTGATAGATGCAATGGAAGAAGAATCTACTTCAACGATAATAGCCCAAGGTATCATTAGTGTGTTAGAAGATAATCCTGATGTTATTTATCTACAGGGTATAGAATCACCAACGGAGGAGTATACTAACTACGAAGGGAATGTTATACCTTTTTCTGTTAAGAAAAAAATAAAGGAAGATGAACCAGAGTAAAGGATAATTTAACTATGGAAGAGCCTAAGAAAATTGAATGGGAACAAATTACTAACCCACCTCACTACAAGAGTAATACGATGGAGACTATTGATTTGATAAGAGGCAGTATGAAACCTGCCGAATATGAGGGGTACCTTAAAGGAAACATCTT
>TARA_R110000764_G_scaffold89330_3_pt1 | contig 15850 bp, 16 predicted proteins | sample TARA_R110000764 | Tara Oceans TARA_R110000764 (sample SAMEA4398111) | marine metagenome | biome: Polar Biome; feature: [SRF] surface water layer (ENVO:00010504); material: water (ENVO:00002006), including particulate matter (ENVO:01000060) such as... | depth 5 m | reverse complement strand
TCATCTTTTACACTGTCTAAATTAGCAATATTTCCCGCGTAAGTTAGTGCGTCAAGTACCACAACTTTATCGGCTGAATATTTTTCCATCCAATAATGAACAAAATTAGCGCCAATAAAACCTGCACCACCTGTAACTAATAATTTTTTCATAATAATCTCTAATTAATAAACTTGGCTAACTCAGCCCAACTATGCTTCGCGCTCATGTTTTAACGCTGTCATCATATGTGTTAACTGTTCTTGCCAATGCATTAACGAAAGTGCTGGCAAAGCGTTAACTAAACTCGCTTTATCTAACACACTGTAATGCGGGCGTTCGGCTGGCGTTGGGTATTGCGCAGTAGTAATAGGTTTTATCGGGATTTTTTTATCTAATAAACCCAGTTCTAGTCCAATGTTTTGAATTGCTACAGCAAAATCAAACCAACTAGCGACACCAGTATCAGTATAATGATGAACGCCAACCACTTGGTTATGTAAACTGGCAATACAAGCTTGCGCCAAACCTTTAGCATAAGTTGGCGTACCAATTTGGTCACTAATAACACCCAACTCAGGTTTAGATGCCATTAAATTCAGCATCGTTTTGACAAAGTTATTACCGTGCGTTGAATACACCCAAGACGTACGAATAATAGCGCTATGCTCGGGGTAGATATTAGCAATTAACTGTTCACCTTGCGCTTTGCTCGCGCCATAAACACCTAACGGGTTTATTTCATCGCCGGGTAAATAAGGCGAACCTTTATCACCATGAAAAACAAAGTCTGTCGAAATATGTACAAATGGCACTGACAGCGTTTTGCACGCTTGTGCTAAATTCCCCACAGCTGTGGCATTTAGCGCAAAGGCATTTTCAACATCACCTTCCGCTTTATCAACTGCGGTGTAAGCTGAAGCATTAATAACACCAAAAGCGTTATACTGCTTTAAACTGCTTACTAATGATGAAACATCTTGCAAATCAACATCGTCACGACCTAAACAAACAACTTCTTGTTCAGGTGTCGACAGTTGACTTAATTCCCAAGCAAGTTGGCCAGACTTTCCAATAACGATTATTTTCATTGTGTTGTTTTTTGTCATTATCTATTTATTTATATTTAGCTAAGTATTTATTAAAATGCAGGTGCATCTTTAAACAACAGCCCGACTTCATCTTTTGCAGATAACGAAGGTTTATTGCCATCGCGTAGCGGCCATTGAATATTTAACGCCGGATCGTTCCATAATAACGACACTTCATGCTCTGGCGCATAATAGTCGGTACATTTATAAACGAACTCTGCTGAGTCACTCATGACATAAAAGCCATGCGCAAAGCCTTCTGGCACCCACAACTGACGTTTATTGTCGCCAGAAAGCACCACACCAACATGTTGACCATAAGTAGGTGAAGATTTACGCATATCAACCGCCACATCATAAACTTCACCAGATGTAACCCGAACTAACTTACCTTGGGTGTTTTTCAGTTGATAATGTAAACCACGTAATATGCCATGACTCGATTTACTGTGGTTGTCTTGCACAAAAGTGCGCTCTGCACATTGTTCAGTAAATTCATCTACACGAAAGGTTTCCATAAAAAAACCACGGTCGTCACCAAACACATTCGGCTCAATTATTTTAACATCCGCAATAGCGGTATCTATATAATTCATAAAATCTCATCAAATACTAAAAACAGCTCACAGGGAGTAAACAAGGAGACTAGCAGGAGGTAGACAATTAAAGGGCTCCCTAAAAGGCAAAAATCCCCTATATCCTAAAACCTCTTTCACTCCTCATTCAGTCCTCCTTGTAAAATTTATAAAAAATTACTCACAGGGAGAAAACAAGGAGAGTAGCAGGAGGTAAGACAATTCAAGGATTCCCTAAAAGGAAAAACACCCTACATCCTAAAACCTCTTTCCTTTCTCTTTCTCTCCTCCCTGTAAAAAATTAGTTCCTTAAAACACCCGATCTTCAATCAATTTTATTAAATATTCGCCGTAACCGCTTTTACGTAAAGGTTGTGCAATTTCACGCAGCTTTGCTTCACTTAACCAGCCGTTACGATATGCCACTTCTTCAGGGCAATTAACTTTTAAGCCCTGGCGTTTATCAATAGTAGCAATAAATTGTGCAGCTGCGAGTAAGTCATCGTGCGTACCTGTATCAAGCCAAGCAGTACCACGTCCCATAATCTCAACTTTTAACTCACCTGCTTTCAAGTATTGGTCAATAACGTCAGTAATTTCTAATTCACCACGAGGCGAAGGCTTAACATTTTTAGCAAATTCAACTACACGTGAATCAAAAAAGTATAAACCAGGGACCGCATAATTTGATTTCGGTACAACAGGCTTTTCTTCAATTGAAATTGCCGTACCGCTATCATCAAATTCAACCACACCGTATGAACGAGGGTTTGAAACATGATAACCAAAAACCGTACCGCCAGTTTGTTGTGCATTGGCATTTTGCAGTGATTTAGTTAAATCATGCCCATAGAACATGTTATCACCAAGCACTAGTGCGGCTGGGGCACCATCAAGAAACTCTTCAGCTAATATAAAAGCTTGCGCTAAACCATCTGGGCTAGGTTGTTCTTTATAAGAGATTGAAACACCAAAGTTTTCGCCATTACCAAGTAAATCTTCAAATCGGCTGATTTCTTCTGGGGTAGATATAATCAATATCTCTCTGATACCTGCCTGCATTAATGTAGCAAGCGGATAATAAACCATTGGTTTATCATAAACTGGCATCAATTGCTTACTAACTACTTTTGTTAATGGGTATAGGCGTGTCCCACTGCCGCCGGCTAAAATAATTCCTTTATGCATTTTAATTACCTTATATTATCCTGATTAATTGAGGAGATTTTCTTTATGCCTAATAAAGTACTTATTCTTGGGAGTCTACTGATAAACAAATAACGAAAAATACTTTTAAGGTGCCACCTGAAACTTTTTGACATAAATTTTCTATTTGAATGCTGAGCTAAGTGCACTGCTTTAATGTTTTCATAATACTTAAGCTTAATACCTAGCTCGTTCGCACGATAGCAAAGGTCTATATCTTCACAATACATAAAATAAGCTTCGTCAAATCCTTTTAGTTTCAAATATGTTTCTATATTAAATCCCATAAAAGATCCTGCACACCAATCTATTGGTTGATTAATAGGTTTTTCACGGTCAATAATAGTGTTGTTTTTCTTAAGTACAAATGAACTAAAAAAATCAAACGCACGAGGGAAGCTTCTAATAAAAGGATCTCGAATAGTAAAATCATTATCTTTAAATAAGTCTACTGTAAAAACCTGTTGGCTGCATGTTCTAAGCTCAGAGTTTAAAAGTAAAAACTGCTCAAACGAAAAGTAAACGTCAGGATTTAAAAGTAAAAATACATCATCTTTTTTAGGAGAAAAACGAGCCAACACATAATTAAAAATATAATTATTGTTCGCGCCAAATCCTAAACCTTTAGATTCTGATAAATAATCTATTTGATTATCACGACAGAATGTCATTAATTCTGCTTCACCTGTATTATCTTTGATACAAACTTTAACATTGTCGAGTTGATTTATACGCAGTAGTTCATGATTGTCTTTAATCATGTTCCAATTATTATGGGAAACTATAGAAATATATATATTCATTATGATAACGACACTATTTTATTAATTAATTCAGGCCATGTATTACAGATATTTTCACTTTCTTTAAACTCTGAAGAACCAAACACATTTTTATCAAGAACAATATTTTTAATTGTTCCTGCTAACGCACTAAAATCATTAACATCAATAAATTTTACTGAATCATAGTCACCTAAAGTTTCATATGCGTAAGGAATATCAGCTAATAATATTGGTTTTTTAAAACTCTTAGCTTCAGTAATGGGTAAGCCCCAAGTTTCAAGCTTAGAAGGAAAAGCTACAACATCTGAATTAATATAATAGTTTTCCACTTCTTCTTTACTTAGTCTGCCAACAAACTTAACTTGTTTTAAATGAGAGTATTTATTATATAAACTTTTTTCGTATCGGCTGCCATTTTTATCTAATGTTAAAATAAGTACAATTTTTTCATATATCGGATTGTCGTTTTTTTGAAGAAAATCAAAAGCATTGAGTAATAACTCAAAGTTCTTAAATGTTCTCGCTAAAGCAGGATAAAAAAATGTAACTGTGTCGTTATTTAATTTAACAAAACTAGAGTCAGCTATATCTTTAATTGCCATTGCCTCACTGGGTTTAGCTACGATTGTAGATCTTGCCGATAATTTTGTAGTAAAAAAATCAGCAATCCATTGCTGCTGAGCAATCACAGCTGTATTTTTTTTGATATTAATTTTATATAGCCATTTATAAAATAATGTGAAAAGCGTAAATTTATAATCAAACTTAAAATCATTTAAATTACTGGTATAAAATGGCGAGGGATTATGGCAATAAACAAATTGTTTACCAAATAATATATTAGGTGTCATATCGTGCATAGCCAACCAAATATCTGCTTTTAAAGAAAGGCTTAACTTTCTACATTGCCAGTACTCAAAATACAACCGTTTAAACCACGATGCTTTAATTTGTGGGTATTCTAAAAATCGAATGTTTTTATTAGTAAATTCAGAAAATAATAGCTTATCATTCACCAAGCAAATGACCTCATATTCTTTATTTGAAGAAAAGGCTGTGATTGCTTCTTTAAATACCTTTAGAGGGCCACCTTCAACTAAATTCACACCTGATATAACAACCTTCATTAAATTTTTATCCATTTATTAATCGTTTTATTATATTGTTTAATAACTCTTGCCGGATTACCCACGGCTATTGAATACTCAGGTATGTCTTTTGTAACGATTGCTCCCGCGCCTATAATTGAATGTTTACCAATTGTAACTCCAGGTAAAACCATCACGCCCTCACCCAACCAAGCGTCATCACAAATTTGTGTAGGTGTAGCTGTCAATTTACGTTGGGCTGGAGGTATATTAATTTCAGGATCATCCTCAAAGTCCCCATGATTGTGATCGCTTATAAATACCTTACTTGCTATTAAAACATTATTACCAATTATTACTGAATTAATAACGCCGATATGAACATAATCATTTATTTGACAATTATCGCCTATTTGTAATCTAGGCGTTGGATGACCGTCAACATTAAAAACATCTATACGCAAATTAACACCAGACGTTAAACCAGTTCCCCAAGAAATAAACTTAGCCCCTCGGATATAAACAGGGCGCCTAATAATTCTGCATTGAGGGGTGAATAATTTGGTTTTTATATAATCAACACCTAGTCTAAATAAACCTAGAAAACCATAAGTCTGTAGCATTTAATATCCTAATGTTTTGATTAATTGATCTACGGATGAATTTTGCGAAACCTTATCGTCATTATTATAATTTAACGTTATATTGTGTGTACCTCTATAATAAGCAAGTACAAAGTTTTGGTTATAATTAATTGGTAATACAAACTCTTGTTGTAGTGTTTTTAATAACGAAGGAATATCACTTAAAGCGTTACACTTTAAACAATTTTTATGAAATTCGTAAAATACACTCCCTAACGTAATAACAGGCTTATTTAGTAATAAGGCTTCATATCCTACAGTGCTTGTTAAAGTAACTATGCCTATTGAGTGGTTGATCATCACCTTTGTTGGTGCGTTAGGGGATATAATTCTGACATTGGGTAATTGTTGTAACTTATTATAAAAAGCAACATCAAGGTAACCAGCTGCAGACATATGATCTTTCACATAGAGCTTAGTGCCATAAGGTAATGAGAAAGCAATATTTCTTATTATTTCATATTCCGATTCATATTCCCTTGCAAGTAAAGATGTAGAAGCTTCTGGGTGATAATGTAATGGGTATAAATAGAATGCTTCATCTAAGTTAGCATTAAACTCTTCGTAGTATTTATTTAAACTTAATAGGTTAATTCTTCTTTTTACATTTCTTAAAAAACTCTTGAGAGCAACCTTTATAGGATTACCTACTTGGAAATCCCAGTCATTTTTAGAAAGACTGTACTTAACCTTGAAAAGTATAATTTTAAACTTATGTAAATTGAAATATTTACTTAATATTGATACTTGATTTAACGAGTTGTTTTTCATGTAGTCTGGTTGAATGTGTTCAATATTAGCTAAATAATTTTTGATATAACTTTTTTCATCATTAGTCATAGTATCAGGTTCTATTTTTTCTAAAATAGCGCTATATTTTTCTGATTCTGACTCCCATTTATCAACAATAGAGACTCTACCTGGTAACCTTGAAATTGATAAACCAATGAACTGTGCATTATAAAATCGAGCCACTTCTCTGGCAACTAGAGCTAAAGCGTTAGATGCATTTTCATAATATACATAGTGAATATCTTCTTTTTCAAATAACTCAACAAAAAAAGCCACTAAGTACTTAAATAACTTATACGTGTCTAAATTAACTTTAGATGAAAACATTTGATAATAATGATCTCTATCAAAATCAGGATAAAGAAACCACGTACCATATTCATTTTGAATTTTCTCGACTAACTTCAATACGTTTTCGTTTAATTCTGTCTTCTCTTGTTGTTCACAAAACTCAGAAAAAACGTAATAGTTATCTTTTACTGAATTATAATCTAAAGAAAAATTAGAATCTAAAGCAAAGGTTACTTTACCATAATCACTTAAACGTTCAGATAACGGTGTGAAAAAATTGAAGTAATTAGGGGCATTATTAGCAATGATTAATGAATTCATATTATTTATGTAAATACTTATTTATATATTTATTTTGCATTTCAGAAATACACGCTTCGTTTACTGTCGCAAACTTATTGAGAAATATGGTTGGCAATAAAGAGTACCTAACTTGAATTAATAAACGTTTATTATCCGTAGGCAAGCTCCCTTTATGTAACCCATAAGTATCTTCTAAAAATGCAGTACCTTTTTGTCCTAAATACTCAATTCTATCTGACGATGTAAAGCATGACTCTACCTCTTCATCGTTAAAGCGTCTTCGTTCTTCAAATTCTTTACTATTCTGACTTTTCTGGATAAAAACATGTGGGCCAGACTTATCATCCACATCAGTTAAATACATAAATAACTTGATAAACTTAATTGAATCATTATCTCTGTGGTAAAACTGTTCGTTTTCAGCCTCATCAAAGCCTGGTAATGACCACCAGGCTTTAATATTATCAATAATAGGAACAGCGCCTAAGTAATCACTCACCAAAGCTAAAACGTTTTCATTATTTGCAAATTTAATAGCTTCTGGTATATCAACCACATTATTAATATCAGCAACATGAGTTTGTTCTGGTATATCCGCGGCTTTAAATGTCCCCAATTCTTTTCTGGCTCGGTCTACACAATCTAATTTGGCTAGTTTGGTTATTAACGACTCAATTTCAATTTCAGTTAAAATATTTTCTAGCATTAAGTAGCCATTCTTTTTTAGGCTTTGGGCATCGCTATTTGAGTTAAGGTTTTTAAGTGACTTCGTTTTAAAAAAGCATAAACAGGCCGCTATTTTATTTCTGATAACAGTACTACGTATCGCTTGCTGAAGTTCATGAAAGGCAAAAACCCATAAAGGTGCTCGATTTCTTACTTTTATAGCCATCTTTTATAAAAACCTCTTATTTTTTATTACTTCAGACTTTGGCGGTAATACAATACTATTAGCAGGCACATCTTTATAAACAATGGTCCCTGCACCTATAATACTATTTCGCCCAATTGTTACACCACTTAAAATAATTGCACTTGAACCTATCCAAACATTTTCTTCGATAGAAATGGGCGAAGACTTATGCTTATAAGGAATATCAGTATCTAAATCACAGCCTGCTGTTTCAATAATAACATTTTGAGAAATACGTACAAAGTCACCTAGTAGGACTTTACTTTTAGCACCAATAGCTACATTTGGACCAATAGAAACGTTATCAGCTATTTCTATATTTTCTTTATATTTGAAGGTTGTTGTTTTATCAAAAACAAGATTTACACCAGCATTTGGGAATAATGTTTTTATTCTACAATACTGCAGGTAGTTACTTATTTTATAGGTGCAATAATCTAACCATTTTACTATTAATAAAAATAACGGGTTAAATAATATTTTTTGTATCATTTACACTTCCTTTTATAAATTTATACGCATAAAACGATTTACATAAAATTAAAAACGCATTATAAAATATAGCTGATATAACTACACCATAAATACCATATAAATTAACTAACAGAGCCAAACTTATTAAGTAAAAGGGTAAGCTTAATAGCGCTATCTTAAAGAGTACATTATCTGCTTTCATTGAATATAAAACGATATGTGGTAGTAATGATAGAGTTAATAAAACAGATGAAATAATTTGTAAATAAAACACATCTAATAATTCGAAATAAACCTGTTTATCAATTAATGCCAACACCGTTTTAATACTCAGTAGAAGCGCTAAAGCAATTGCTATTATTATTATTGCACTTTGAGTCATTAGGCTTTTAATACTTTGAATATAACTACTTAGTTCTTTCTCATGATAAGCCGATATTAATTTAGGTAAAAATATGCCTATTACGCCTACTTGAACAAAGGTTTGAATAACATTAGTAAAGTTTTGAAAAACACTGAGTACACCCACCTCATAAGCACCAGAAAAGTAGTTTAAAATAAATCGGTCAGAATACATTTGAAATTGCGCTAATATAGCAACAAACCAATAGACTCTTGCGCGCTTTAAGGCACTAAATAACCAAGCTAAATCAATATTTGCAGTAAACTTGAGTTCTTTACGTAAACATACTAATCCAATAAGGGTTGCGATTAACACAGCTATAAGCCAACCATTTATAACAAAATTTAAGTGTTGATCCTCTGGGCTTTTAGACATTAAATATAATACAGGTATTACCCACAAGCCGCCTTTAATTAATTGAATAACATTACTGGCTATGGGCTGCCCCGTCATTAATAAATAACGGCCAACCTCCTGGCTATATAATTCAAGAAAACACAAAAAAACAACGGGTAATCCCAACCAATAAAAATGGTTTAAATATCCTACGTAGCTTAGAACGAAATAAATTAAAACAAGCGATATAAAACTTACACAAGCAAAAAAACTATGTGTAGAGAAAATCATATTTTTTTTACTAGGCTCTTTTTCTATTACAACATCTCTACAAGCGCTAGAGTGTAATTCAGCACCGAAGATGAACACAACAATGGTTAATGATGATACTAGCAGCGCGTAAACACCTACATTCTCGACTGAAGAAAATTTGGTATATAAAACAATAAAAAGAAACTTTAATAAAATTAATGCCGCTCGTAAACTTATACTGAAAAAGCTTGTCATTTTATGCTTCACTAACCTTGAGTCGAGTGCAATGAGGAAATATTATCTCAACTGCCATAGTATTTCTTAGATCTGTTTAAATTTAATTTAAGTGGTAAAATAAAATTATGCATAATAACTATTGCTATAAATGAGCCTATTAAATAGGCGGTTGCTATAGCAAAAGCACCTCTGAAGACAAAAAAACAAAAGAAAGAAAAATACACATAAAACACCTTCCAGCCAAGATTATGGAACGCTTTTTTTTCTACAAATAAAGTAAACAAGCTAAATATTATTGCAAAAAGCACAACCCCAATAACACCAAAATCTATGTAACCTTCCATAGGGAAAGTAGCTGAAATGTTATTAAACCATAAAGAATACTTATCCATTAAAAAATCGCCAATCTCTGTGCCAGTTGAGTTTGGTTTATTTGCCCAGAAGCTTCTAGGTACAAAGAATACGAATGCTGCCGAAACCTGTGCTCCCATCTGTAAACCTTTATCATTAACAAAGTCGATAATGGCAATACCATTTGCCCAAGCATCATAATGTAATTGTGAAAAGTGGTTAGTTATTTCAAATGTAATTGTGTTAAAAACTCCTTTCTCGATTAGTTGTGGTAATTTATAGTGTGTAAAAACTGAAAGCATTGGAAAAGCAATAACTAATAACATTATAAGCGAATAATATATCCGTCTTATACTTACTAAGAATAAAGGAAACAAAAAGACTAAAAAGGTGAGGTATATAGTTCCTAGCGCATTTCTTCTTTCCATTATAGGATTCTTGAAAATTAGTAAAATAATTAAAAAAATCACACACAACACAAACCACTTTTTATTTTTCTTATAAAATAATAATGAGAGTACCGCCCCTAATAGTGGTATAACACCAAAAAACTTTGCAGAAATCAGCCCATAAATGGATGACATTTCTAATTTTTCATCCATTAATACAGCTATCATTTTGTTAAAAATTTGAGTTTGAATAAAGGTATATGAAAATATAAGACCAACACAGGTAAATAAAAATAACGTTAATAGCTTATTTTTATTTATATTGTTTATATCATTATTCGATGGAATAATCAGGTCCGATATTTGTATTTTACTTTTGCATGTAACTATGTAGTAAGTCATTGATTGTGAAAAAATAAATATACACAACAAAAAATTCAAATGTAATACATAGCTTTCATTCACAGGCATTGTATTGATTAAATTTTTATCATTTAAATCTAGCTGTATTATGGGAGCAACCAGGTAAAAACAATAATAAAAAATATTAACGACTGCTAATGTTAAACTCCTTCCACCATTTATAATATGTAAGAAAAAACTTAAAAGTGTAAATCCTACAAGGCAAAAAAAAGAGATCTTTATATTTATACTAAAGTTAGCGTTATAGAGAAAAATACAAAGCCATCCGAAGAATAAAATTGATATTTCACTGAAAATGAAAACTCTTTTTTTTAACATTAATTTAACTCTCTCAGTAATCTTTATTTCGCTTTAAATTCTATGCATAAATTTGATAGATAAAAGAGTAAATTGTCCATAATAGGTTGGGTTTTGAATGCACCCGTTTAATATTTTATACATGATTAATACAGGTCGTCATCAGATAAAGCTGTACCAGCTTTCTTGTCATTTTGATTAATTGTATTAACAACAACATTTAAGTATTTCGGAGCTAAACCATAACCTGGACGAATACTTCTTACATTATCATGCGTAAATAATTCACCAGCTTTGATATCTTTAACTGCATATAGTGAACGACGGAAAACTAAGTTACCTTTTTCACTTTCTTTACGCTCATAATTAACTTTACCAAGTGCTTCCCAAGCAATTTTAGCATCTCGGCATAGTTGAAATAACTCTGGTTCTTCTAGTGAAAAACTATCATCAGGGCCGCCACCATTTCGATCTAAAGTTACATGTTTTTCAATTAAACAAGCACCAAGAACTACCGATGCTATTGCTGTAGTATTATCAATAGTATGATCTGACAAACCAGTGAGCACATCAAAACGTTGGGCCATATCAGGTATTGTCGCTAAGTTATAATCCCCTGACGGCGCTGGATAGCCACTCACACAATGTAATACAACTAACTCTTTACAACCCGCATTTTTTGCAGTTTCAACAGCTTCTTGTATTTCTTCTTTGTTCGCCATACCAGTAGATATAATTAAAGGTTTACCTGTTTTTGCAACGTATTCGATCAGTGGTAAGTCTATTGCTTCAAATGACGCTATTTTATATGCTGGGGCACCTAGCTCTTCAAGAAGGTCAACTGCAGTAGTATCAAAAGGTGAGCTAAATATTGTTATGCCTAATTCTTTTGCTTTCGCAAAAAGTGGTTTATGCCAATCCCAAGGCATGTGCGCTTCAGTATAAAGGTCGTACAATGTTCTTCCATCCCAAAGGCCGCCTTCAATTTTGAAATCTGGTTTGTCACAATCAATTGTTAACGTATCTTGGGTATAGGTTTGTAGCTTAATTGCATCCGCACCACAGCGTTTAGCCATTTCTAAAATTTCAAAGGCTCTATTTATATCACCGTTATGATTAGCTGATAATTCAGCAATAATATAAGGAGGAAAATCAGGGCCTATTTTTCTATTATCTATTTCAACAAATTTAGTTTTCATCTTTTTCAACTCTCACATTATATCTTTGGCCATTTTTATAAAAAAATGCAGGGAATCTATTTGGATCACATACTCTCAAAAGGTTAAATTGACTATCTAATGTTTTATCTAAATCCAACTCACTATCTTGCGGAACTCTTTTCCTGTAGTAAGTCGACTTTAGGCTACTTTGAGGCATAGGCTTACAATTGTTATGATTTTCACAAGCCCATTCAATTAAATTTAGTTCTGCATCGAACAGTAAAGTGTTTATTTCATCAAAAAGTTCTGTGCCATCTAAGTTTATTTTTACTTTTTTCCAAATATCTCCAGTATCAACAGGCTCTTTTGCTTCCAATAATGAAAGCGTAATTACATCTTTACCAGATATAACATCCCAAACATGAGGGCTCCACCCTCTACCAATAGGTAAGTCGCTCGCATGTAATACCAAGGTATCTTTAAATAACAATTTAGTTTTATCTGTAATAATTTGGCTGCAAGAAATTAAAAAAAGTATTTCTCCGCCTTGCACTATATCTTCAACTTTATTTAAAAGATTGATTTGATATTTATCTTTATTATTTTCTTTCCATACTTTTAAAAGTGGGAAAATAGGATGGTTTATATCACTACAGAGTAAAGTTATTGAAGTCATCAGTGCTCTAAATTCTCTATTTGTTCTACTACGCGAAATGCGCCTAAACCGTCAGTAATCTTAAAATTGTTGAGCCTGAACTCTAACCAATTAGTGGTAAGTAATTTAAAAGCTGCTTTAAACCCAGGCTCTATATCTTCAATAGCAAGTTTTATAGCAGCACCCGCATTAGCAATATTTTCTGCAATGTCTGCTTGATTGTCTGCTATCGGTATAATTATACTTGGTAAACCTAAACAGGCTCGCTCCCATGAGGTACTTCCTGGTGCTCCAATAGCAACATCGTGTTCAAGCATTAAAGTTGCTACGTCTTCTGAGAAATCTATATGTGTTATTGAAGGCATATTTGTGCAAAACAATGACACACTCTCATAATGTGGAGCTCTAGGGCTCAATAACACAGTAACGTTTATATTCTCTATTTTTGATAATGCCTGAAGTACCTTTAAAGTTACGTTAGGAGTATCTATAGCGCCCATAGTTACTAATACTTTACAATCAGATGATATACTTCTCTTTTGCTCTGCTTGTATTCGTAACTCGCTATACTGCGATGCCAATAATGAATACTGACTACCTGTAAGTATTATAGTTTCTTTGTTAGCAGTAATATATTCATGTTCTTGTCTGCCAAAAGTTTGATCAAGAATTAAGCTAGCGCAATGCTCTCTTACTAAGTCATCGATTACAAAAATCTTACAACTTAAAGATTGGGAAACATATGTTTCCCAATCTTTATTTATTCCGTAGTGATCAACAATAACTAAGTCTACTTCGCCAGCTTTTTGAATAAAGTCATTAGCATCTTCAAGCCAAGGTAACTTAAGCCATGCAGTGTAATCATTTTCATTTTGAGGGCTAGTACTTTCGCTAGTTCTTTGGAGTTCGATTATTTGGATGTTTTGTTGTTGAATATAATCAACAAAATCACCTTTTTGTGGTCGAGTAGCAAAAGTAACCTTATGCCCTCTATTACTAAGTATTTTCGCTAATACCAAGCAGCGCATAACATGCCCGCTACCAATATGAATAGATGCATCAGCCCTAAAAAGAATGTTCATTTTATTTGTTAATTACAGAGTATAATTTTTCAGCAAAATCCCAATCTTCAGGGGTATCTATATCTTGTACTCTATCTCTTGGGAGTTTAACAATGACTGAATTTTCATCAAAAAAAGGTTTAGCTTCCAAGAATGCATCCTTTTTACCCCAATAAAACTGACCTGCATCGTGATAGGCTTCTTCTAAATCTTGAGAACGCGTATTTAAGTGTTCAGGTTGAAACATTTCTACTTTATTATTAGTTAACTTAATTGCTCGTTGGATAGGAAAAGAGAAATTAGTTGCACTAAATGCGTAATTAAGAGATTGATCATTTTTTAGGTATGTTAAGCCTTTAATTAAATCTTTAGGCAAAAGAAAAGGGGCTGTTGCATATATACAGCATACATAATTTACGTCCATTTCGCTTTCTATACAAAACTTTACAGCATGATTAATTACATCAAGGGTAGTAGCGTAATCATCAGATATGTTAGTAGGTCTTATGAAAGGTACTTCAGCACCATATTCGAGTGCCGTTTTTGCAATTTCACTATCGTCTGTTGAAACAATTATGCGATCAAAGCAACCTGATTTTTTTGCAGCTTCAATAGAGTATGCAATTAAAGGTTTACCATAAAAGTTTTTTATATTTTTTCGAGGAATTCTTTTACTGCCTCCTCGAGCAGGAATGATAGCGATATTCATTAGATTTAAACCAATACTTCTTTAATTACTTTTATAACTTCATCTTGCTGTGCTTCAGTCATCGCATGAAATAAAGGTATGCTAATAGCATCTTGATAGTAACTTTCAGCTTCATCAAGCTGAGTAAATACTAACCCCAACTCTTTATAATACGGCTGAGTATGAACAGGTATATAATGAAGGTTAACTCCGATACCCCTTTCACGCAGTTGATCAAAACACTCTTTGTGCGTTATTGTAATTTCGTTTATCTTTAGGCGAATAACATATAAGTGTCGACCAGAGTAAGAGTCTTCAATTTGACATGGTGTAACTAAAGGTAAACCTTTTAATAGTTCATCGTAGCGAGCAGCTAAGGCATTACGTTTCGCAACAAAATCATGTAATCGTGACATTTGGCTCACACCTAAAGCTGCTTGCATCTCTGTCATACGATAATTAAAACCTAGATCAACCTGCTCGTAATACCAACCGCCATGGCTATCATTTTGCATTAACGAGCTGTCACGAGTAATACCATGACTGCGAAGTAAGTCCAGTTTAGCAGCTAATTCCTTACTATTAGTTGTTACTACACCACCTTCTGCTGTAGTAACAATTTTCACTGGGTGAAAACTAAAAACAGTAATATCACTATATTCACAGTTCCCAATAGGGTTGCCTTTATACTTGCCGCCAATAGCATGTGAAGCATCTTCAATAATAGCAAAACCATACTCTTGTCCTAATGCATGGATTTTGTCCATCTCACAGGGTTGGCCACATAAATGAACAGGTATAACTACTTTAGGTAGTGGTAGGTTATTTTCTTTTGCATGCTGTAATTTTTTCTTTAAATTTTCTGCACTGAGGTTATAAGATAAAGGATCAATATCAACAAAGTCGACATCAGCTCCACAATATAAAGCACAATTTGCAGAAGCAACAAATGTTATAGGGGTTGTCCAAACAACATCCCCTTTACCAACACCTAATGCTAAACAAGCTATATGCAATGCTGATGTTGCTGAATTCACAGCAAGTGCATGTTCAGCATCTACGGCAAACTTTATAGATTGTTCAAATAAAGGCACCTGTGGCCCTTGTGTTAAAAAATCTGATTTTAATACATCAACAACTGCATCAATGTCTTGTTGAGTTATTTCTTGCTTACCGTATGGGATCATAAAATTATTCTTACCGAGAATTAAACTGAAAAACTTGCGTCAACATGCTCAACAATCAAGTCTCTTAATGACTCAACTGTTTCCCATTCTGTATTGGTACCCGAGTTATATTTAAAACCAAAAGGTACTTTTACAGCTTTATGGTGTTTCATATATTCTTCTTCTGTATAAGTAAATGAAACAGAAGGTAATATAGCGTAGTACTTACCTAAATCTATAGTATTCAAAGAATCAGTATCTGTTATCATTTCTTCATGAAGCTTTTCACCA
>TARA_R110000764_G_scaffold172713_2_pt1 | contig 15854 bp, 14 predicted proteins | sample TARA_R110000764 | Tara Oceans TARA_R110000764 (sample SAMEA4398111) | marine metagenome | biome: Polar Biome; feature: [SRF] surface water layer (ENVO:00010504); material: water (ENVO:00002006), including particulate matter (ENVO:01000060) such as... | depth 5 m | reverse complement strand
AGTCGAGGTTCGATATGGTGAGCATATCGGGGGGTTTAGCGACCAAGGGGTTGAAGGCAAGAGCCTAAGCTCTGTTGCCGGCAACCATTGCTGTGGTGGCGCCTGCTTACTCAGCCGGCACGGGCGCGAGCGTTTTGAGTGCTTCTTCGTTGAGCAGGGCGTCGAAGCCCGGGCGATGCTTGCCGGAAATGAGGTAGCCGAAGAAGCGTTTGATATCCGCGCCGATGCCATACAGGGCGGGCACAAAAAACAGGGTGACGAACAGGGCGAACAGGACCCCGAAGGCGAGACCTACGGCAATCGGGATCAGGAACTGCGCCTGGATCGAGCGCTCCATCATCAGCGGGAATAGGCCGACAAATGTCGTGAGCGAGGTGAGCAGGATCGGCCGGAAGCGGCGGGTGCCCGCCTCGATCAGCGCCTGCGCGCCATCCATGCCGCGGTCCCGGAGCTGGTGGACGTAATCCAGCAGGACGAGGTTGTCGTTCACGGCCACGCCAGCCGCTGCCATGATGCCCATGTAGGACAGGATACTGAGCGGGAAGCCCATGATGAGATGCCCGACCATGGCGCCCGTGAAACAGAACGGGATGGCGGCCAGCAGGATGAGGATCGGTTCCGCGTAGGATTTGAAGGCTACCGCGACAAGGAAGTAGGCGACGCCGATGGCAATCAGCAGGAAGGTCATGATCTCAGCCATGAATTCGGCCTCTCCCTGCGCCCGGCCGATGCTGCCGCGTCGGACCTGGGGATGGGCCCTGTCGAAATCGTTGAAGAAATTGTCATTGAGATCACCACGGATTTCCGTGATGCGCTCAGCCACGACTTCGGCACTGACCACGATGGCCCGGCGGCGTTCGCGACGCTTGATCTGGGAGATGCCTTTTTCGAAGCGTATGTCGGCGACGGCATAGAGGGGCAGTTCGCGGCCATCGGCGGTGCGGACGCGGATATTGTTCAGGAAGTCGAGCGATTCCCTGTCGGTGCGTGGATAGCGCACGAAGACACGGACATCCTCGCCGTCGCGCGGCAGGCGCTGGACTTCTTCACCATAGAATCCCTGACGCACCTGGCGGGCGACATCTGCCGTCGTGATGCCGAGGGATTCGGCACCGGGTTTCAAGTCGAACTGGATCTCGTCGGTCGCGCTCTGCACGTCGTTCACGACATTGTAGACGCCATCATAGGAGCGGAGCTTGACCATGAGGTCTTCGGCTGCCGCGTTGAGCGCGTCGAGATCGGTCGAGTTCAGCATGTACTGTATCGGCGGATCATTGTCGGTGTTCCGGTAATTGACCGTGATCGTCTCGGCATCCGGGACTTCGCCGATCAAGACGCGGAGGCGCTCGGCCGTTTCCTTGGCTGTGAGGGTACGCGTTTCGGGCGGCACGAGTTTGACGAGGGCCAGAATATTGTTGTCGCGTGAACGGGTGTACCAGTTCTCGATCAGTTCGCCTTCACCATTGGTGGATGCGTTGACCTCGTCTTCAAGGGCCTTTTCACCGGCCTGAATCTGCGCGAGCACTTCGAGCGAGCGGGAATAGGGCGTGCCTTCCGGCATTTCGACGGAGACTTCGATCTGGTCGGACTCAGTCTCCGGGAAGAAAATGGTTTTCACAAGACCGTTGGTGAGCAGGCCAACGGACAGAATCATGCCGCCGATGAAAATGGATGCCGTGAGATAACGGTGGCGCAGTGCACGGAGCAAGAGGGGGCGGTATAGGCGGCGAGCAATCCAGACGATGCTGTTCGCGATGGACGCCTGGAAGCGGGCGATGCGGGTTTCCGGATTGACGGCTTTCAAGTGCGAGAGGTGGGCCGGCAGGATCAGAAGGGCTTCGATCAGCGAGAACAGGAGAGCGAAAATCACGACGAGCGAGATGGAGCGCGTGAATTCGCTGGTGCCGCCGGAAAGGTACATCCAGGGTGCGAAGAATATCATCGTGGTGAAGACCGCGAAAATGACGGGCTTGATCACCATGGTGGTGCCGTTCACCGCCGCGACAAGTCCTTCCTCGCCATCTTCGGTGCGCGAGTGGATGGCTTCGCCAACGATAATCGCGTCATCGACGATCACGCCGATGACGAGCAGGAAGGCGAAGGTCGAGATCATGTTGAACGAGACATCCGCCATGGGCAGGAGGGCGAGGCCGCCTGCGAAGGCAGTGCCGATACCGATGGCGACCCAGATGGCGATGGCAGGCCGCAGGAAGAGTAGCAGCGTGACCAGGACCAGGAACAGGCCGGTCAGGAAATTGGTGCCGATCAGGCGGATGCGGCTCATATAGTCGATAGCGGAATCCTGCCAGATCGTCATCGAGACGCCGGGCGGCAGGCGTTTGACCGCTTCATCGAAATACGCATTCACGTTTTTCGACATCTTCACGATGTTCATCTTCGGGCCGCTCATGACCTGGACCAGGATCGTGCGCTGTCCGTTGACCGTGGCGAGAAGGTTGACCTCTTCAAACCCGTCGATGACTTCCGCCATGTCGGAGACCCGCACGACGGCGCCATTCGGCATCTGCTTGACGATGATGTTCTCGAACTCTGCCTGCGTATCGGCCTGGGATCGGGTGCGCAGCTGGACATTGCCACCATCGCTGCGGACATTGCCGGCGGAGATGTTGACCGACGTGCCGCCGACAGCGGCGGCGACGTCAGACAGGCTGACGCCATAGCGGCGGAGCGCTTCTTCGGAGACCTCAATCGATATTTCCTCGTTGCGCACGCCGAAGAGTTCGACGGACGGGACATGGCCCAACAGGCCGATCTCGCGGCGAGTGGCTTCGGCGAAGTGCTTGAGGTCCTGCTCGCTGACCGTCTCGTCGCCGGAGACAGCGAGACGGATGATCTCGTCTCGGCTGCGGAAGACGTTCAGCTGGGGTGGCTCGGCGGCGGCAGGAAAGGAGCTGACGGCGTCGATCTGGCGTTTGAGGTCCTGGAGGAATTTGCCTTCGTCGAGGTCCTGGTTGCCGATGACGATGAGGCGGCCGACCCCTTCACTGGAGACCGAGCGGAGTTCCTTGATTCCTTCGACCGTGCTGACGGCTTCTTCCATGCGGACGGTGATCTGTTCCTCGATGTCCTGCGGAGACGCACCGCGCCAGACGACGGAAATCTGGGCACCGGGGAATTCGACATAGGGTTCAAGCTCGCGTTCCATCCGGATGAAGGCAACAATGCCGCCGAGGATGATCGCGATCATCAGCAGGTTTGCTGCGACCTTGTTGCTTGCCCACCAGCGGATGATTGCCGACATGCCCCCGGATCCTTCTATTCTTCAGCCGCATTGGCGCCGGCCGCAAAAGCGGTTTCGAGCCGGTCGACAGGTTTGATTTTCATGCCGTCGGATGCCGCGCGGACAGGCGATGTCACCACGCGTTCGCCAGCGCTTACGCCGGACGTGAGAATGAGGCGTTCACGTTCGGAAAAGGCAACTTCGACCGGGCGAACCTCAAGCGTGTCGTCCTGACGAGCGACATACACACTGTCCTTGCCGCGAAGCGCGGTGCGCGGGAGGACGACGCTGTCGGCCAGTGTGCGTCCGTCGATCTCGGCATCAACATAAAGGCCAGTGGCGAGCGGCGTACCATTGTCAGCGCCTTTGCCATATGGGTCCGTGACTTCGACATAGGCGAAGAGCACGCGGGTTTCGGGATCGAAGCCGCTGGCGGTGCGTGTAATACGGCCGGACCATGTGTGCGGCACACCCGCGACGGTGGCCGACAGCGTGACGGGCGGGCCCTTGCGGTCGGGTGTTTCGGAAAAGCCGATGCCGAGGCCGAGATTAGCGAGGTCTGAGTCGGTCAGGGCGATGGCGATATCGACAACGTCGCTGGCATAGATTTCACCGAGGCGGGCACCGGGCGAGACATAGGCGCCGATATTGACCGATTTCTCACGTACCCGACCTGCGAAGGGGGCGACGATACGTGTGCGTGACAGCTGGAGGCGGGTATCGTCGAGCCGTGCCTGCGCGGACGCGAGTTGGGCCTCAGCCTGTGCGCGCTGTGGGTGGCGAAGCGTCAAATCGGACACCTGGTCCAGCCCGAGCTGTTCGGCACCCTGGCTGGCAATCTGGCCTTCGGAGATTTCCTGAAGGAGTGCCGTATGAGCTTGCGCCACAGCGGCTTCGGCCTGGACGATACCGAGTTCGTATTCCCGGGACTCGAGGCGGACCAGGGTTTCGCCGCACTCAAACTGCCCGCCTGCCAGGAATTTGGGGGAGACATAGGCCACCCGGCCACTGATCTCGGAGGCAAGCATGACTTCGGACCGGGCTTTGACTTCGCCCTGACCGTGAACCTTGATCGATACAGGTTCGGAGCGTGCCACAGTGGTGAGCACGGGGAGGGCCTCGATGATTTCGGTCTTCTCTTCGGGTGCGGGCTTCAATGCCCCCATGGCGACAAAGCCGCCGACCGAGCCGATCAGCACGAAAACGGGCAAGGCCAGGAACAGGATTCGCTTGATGAGAAGGCCAAGCCTGAACGGCGGCTTCTGGTCAGTTTCAGCATAGGTCATGGTTCAGGTACCCATTGTGATCTTTGATGGCGCTGGCGTGAGCTTGCGCGAGCCTCTCCGCGCCGTGATGAATCTGGATAACATCAAAATTATTGAAAAACAATAAGAGATACGCGATAAACGACAAGAGTTTGTTGTTTTGCGGATTTTTTGACGGATCGATGCATGAGACGCATCGGAGTCACAGAAGCGGCGCCGAAGCCCTGGACGGCGGCGCTAGACGCTTATCGGCTTTTTCGATTGTGAAGCTTGAAGGCGCCAGAAAAGCCTAGCCTGAAATGTGTTTCAGGTCGTCGTGCTCACTGAGGCTGATCGCGCATCGGATCAGCGAGGCTCGGGCTGGCAGGCACTGAGTCCCAGGACCGGGATCATGGTTTCCCAACCATCCTTGCTGACGAGAGACAACCGTCCGTGCTCGATCCGCTGGCCGCCATCGAGCAACTCGCCGGGTTTGAAGCTCAGGCCGACATTGCCGTCAGGCGAGCGGTAGGTCATCTGGGTCATGAACTGGCCAAACAGCGTGCCGCGAGAGGCGGTAAGTTCGAGCGGGGATTCGGTGCCCCCAATGTTCATGACCGCCTTGTCCGTTCCCGCTTCGGCGAAGAAGACAAAGCGGACGGGCGCTGATTGTGTCCACAGGAACAGGCCGCATTCGCCCGGCGCGAGTGTCTGGGACGGCAGCTCGCCGGATTTGGCAATTACGTTGGCGGCTGAGGTGACTGTTTTCGCGGGCGCGGGCTTGTTCGCGCAGGCCGGGAGCATGGCCATCGACGCCAACAGGGCCGCGAGACAGATGGAATGTGTATGGCGCATATTCAGTTACCTTCGGCCAGAGTGGCTTCCTGGCCCAGCGTGTAGCCGTTCCCGGTATTTGTGAAGCCCATTGCGGCGAGGGCGGCCGTTGCCTGAGGATCCAGGCCTTCGACATGGACGTCCATGCCGGTGCGCCCGTCGGGACGCGCGCGCAAGGTGATTTCAAACCGTTCGCCATTGGGGCCGTCGCCGGTGAGCGGCAGCTCAAAGTTTCCGTCACGACAGGCTGGCGCGCCGGTGAGCATGGGCCAGTCGCGGCCATACTGGACGCCAAGCCGGCGGACGAGATCAAGCTGCGTTGCGCCGCTGGCTGTCCTGCATTTGCCAGCGCTATCGACGTGGGCTGCTGCATTGGAGAGTTTCAACACGCCGCCGATACGGCGCAATTCAGGGTGAATGCCACTCAGTCGGCCAATGTCGAGTTCGGCGGCGAAGCCGGACAGGTTCACGGATGAACCAGACAGCTTGAGCTTGCCGCGCGCCCGGCCAGCCTGACCTACCCATTTCACGTCAGATGCAATTGTACCCGAGAGCAGCGAGAGTGGCGAGGACTTGACGTCCAGCGCGCCGACAGCCTGCCCACGATAGCCAAGGCCGGTGACCTGTCCGTGCCATATGGTGCCGCGGGCCTGTTGCCAGCTAATGCCTTGATCAACGAGGCCAGCGTTGCGCATCACGAATGAGAGCGGCAAGCCGGACAGGATTCCGAACACGAGGGAGGAAATGAATACAAGGATGAATGTGAGACGCTTCATCCGGCTGACATGCCCCCGAATTCGAAGCTGGAACGGACAAGGCCTGAACCTGCCTGGCTGATTGTTGCCTTGCTGGCCTCGAGCCCGGCGCTGCTGCGCAGTTCGAACAACCAGGCAAAGACATTTTCGGCATTGGTATCGTCGACCTGGACGGTGACCACGCCGTCGGCACTGACCTGGACGCGCGCGATCGCGAGCCCGCGGCGCGTGGCAGCATCAAGAATGGCGCGTCGCCGGGCGTCGGCATCGAGCGAGGCGCCGGGGGATGCGTTCGCATCGGCTGCTGACGAGAGTCCGCGAGACGTCATGAGATCCAGCGTGCGCGACGCCTGCTCAGCCCGGAGGCTCGCGGTTGCGCGATTGGCCAGAAGCGGAAACAGAATGAATTGAAGCAATACGATGAGCGCCAGCAGTGCCGCTGCCGCACCGACGAGCCCGCGCTCACGCAGGCTGAGCTTGTCCCACCATTCGGTCATCGCGCAGCCTCCAGAGTGAGGTCGCCGAGGACCTGTCCGTCCTGCTGGCGGGAATCGCCAAGTGACACGGCGATGCCGTTCGCTTCGAGGGCGTTCTTCAAATCGGCATCGCTGCCATAATTGGGATAGACCATATTGGCGAGCAGGCGACCGGTGGCGCGATCGTATCGCAGGCTCTGGATCGAAATGCCGCTATCGACCGGAACGGCTTCGTAGAGCAAGGCTGTCGCCTCAAGGAAGGGGAGCCGGTTTGCGACAGGTGCCGTGTCCTGGCTACGCACAGCGGATGCAAGATTCGCAGGTATGGGCGTGCCCGGGAAGGCCGCTGCGTAAGTGGCGCGCGCCTGGCGGTCGAGCGCGGTGGCAAGGCGCGAGAGGGCATGTGTTTCGAGTGCGGTGACGGACATGAATGCGACTGCTGTCGCGGCAGCGAGGATGAGGGCCGGACGCCATGCACCGATCCGGATATCGGCTTGCCGCCGACTAACGAAGGCACCCTGACGCAGATCTGTCAGTGGTGGGCCCTCTTCCGCCCATTGTGCGAGCTGGCCGACAAGCGGCAGGGAGGACGACAGAGCGTCAGCGATGCCGAGACGCCGTGCGAGCTGGTTCCCGTATACGGCGACAGGCGCTTCGGACTTATTGGCGAATGCCCTGAGCGCGTCGTCGGGCAGTTGAGAATCCGCAGCGAAACGGCGACCGCCGGCCGAGATCAGGATGTGACCCCCGGCATCGACGGCGACCGGCGTGGCGGGCAAGACCGAGGCGTCAGCGACAAGGCGGGCCGTCTTGAGGCCAGCGGCGTTGAGGATCGATACCCATTGTTCCATCAAGGCCGGATCAACGATGTGAACCGGGCGCGATCCGCCGGGGAGCGGTTGGCCGATGGCGACATGGGCGTCTTCGACCGCGACCGCGAGGTCGTCTTCCAAAGCGAAGGCTGCAGACCGCCGCAATTCTGCGACGCCCTGGTTGGGGAGTCGAACTTCAAAGCAACCTACCTCCGTTGCCGGAACGAAGATCACGACTTCGTCGCTGGCGTCGAAATCGGCCGTGTCCGCCGACACCAGGGTCATGCCCTTTTCGGTTGCCAAGGCGAACTCGATTGGCTCTCCGGGGATCGGGAGCATTGCATAGAGGCGCCGGGCCATCAGAAGTCTCCCGTTATGCGCTGGATGAGGCTGGCCTTGCCGCCCTCGTCCATTGCATAGGTCAGCTGGAGGGTTTCCTGCGTCGGGCCAGAGACGATGCGCGCTGTCAAACGCAGGCTGGTCGGCCTCAGCGCGATCATGGAATCATTTCGGGCCGCAACGGCAATGGACTGGATCTCGCTGTCCGCCAGGAAAGTGTCGAGCGTCAGCCAGCCGGAGAGCGGGCGTGCCCGGATGACCGATTGCGCCTGTTCCATGCTGAGCTCACCGGAGTAAAGCGCGATCAACAGCGGCGCATCCGACTCATGCAAGGTTTCAATATTCAGGGCGGACTGGAACGTGGAAGGCCTGACACATACGAGTGGCCGGATCGTCTCGATGATCTCGGGCGTGAAACCCTTGATGGCGCGGAGTTCGGACAGGTTGACCAGTCGGGCGTTGGCGGCACGGTAGGGTGTTTCGAGAGTGCCATAATAGCCATCTTCCGCGCCGAAAGCGCGTGGACTCGAATCCGTGTCGATCCAGTCGGCGAGGCTTTCGGCTAGTGCGCGGGCGTCCGACCGGAACAGGCCCTGTGCTTCGAGCAGGGCCTGGAACCTGATATGGCTGGTATCGTCGGCCGCGCCGGTAATGGTGTTGAGATTGAAGCAGTTTGAATCGTCCGCCAGTGTCGCCTGGATGACGCCGCGTTCAAATGGAAGGGTGATCGCCTGAGCGGTTTCCAGAGCCTGCCGGATCGTGTCGTCGTCAAGGTCCTTGAGGCGCGAGATGGCGACGGCGCCGATCGCTTCCGTCGAGCGCGCCGCCCACAGGGTCTGGGAGCGTTGCGCCGAGACGCGCGCGAGGCTGATTGACCGACCGAGCGCATCGACGGCTGTGAGGGCGGCAACGGACATCACGGCCACGATCATCAGGATCGACAAGAGTGCAGCGCCACGGTCCTTGGGAGGTGATGCCGGGGTCATGGCGTGGCCCCTACCATGTATTGCAGTGTCAGCTGGTCGGTGCCGGCGAATTTCAGATCGAGCTGCACCAGGTCCGGATGCCGTCCGTTTGCATCGGCAGGCCATTCATCGAACCATGCGCCTTTTTGGCGGTAGCGGATTGTCAGACCGGACACGCCATCCAGAAGCACGCGCTCCACGACAGGCGTGTTACGGACCGGATCGGGCCTCAGCCAAGCCTTGCGGATCAATTGTCCGTCCTCGAGACGGTAGGCCACGCGCTGGAGATCGCTGCGGTCGCCACCGACGCGCGGGTCGCGCCAGCCGGAACGGACGAAACTGATCAAATCGCCTGTTTCGATGCCCTTGCGGCCAGAGAATCCAACGGCGGGTTTGAAGTCGTCGGGTGCCGCTGACGGGCGCTGGGTCATCTCGCTGAAATCGGCGCGCAGCAGGCCATTGGCCGCCTCTAATGTCCTTACGTCGTCCATCCGCGCATCAATGGCCCGGCTGGCCTGAAGCGTCTGCAGCATCATCAGTGTACCCGCCGTGGCCAGCATGGCTGTGACGCCGAGGGCGACGAGCGTTTCGATGAGCGTAAATCCGGCATCCTGCTGTTTCATTCGCCCGCCCTCAGGGCCTGAATGTGGGCTAGAACCTGACCGGCTTCCGGCATGGAGACGGTCACGTCGATAAGGTACAAGCCGTCTTCCTGAGTCGGGGACACGGTGCGGGTCCAGTCAAATGTGCGGCCGCGCTGCGTGGCCGCGCCGGCAATCACGCCGGTTGGCAGCGGTGGCGGCAGTGTCATGGCGTCGGCCATGCGGTTGCTCGCTTCGATTTCGGCAAGCGCCCGCAGGTCGACCTGTTTGGCGCCGACCGTGGTTTCGCTGCTGAGATGGATCAGGCCGATGGCTGATATCGAGAAGACGCCCAGCGCGGCGAGAACTTCGACGAGCGTGAACCCCGATTGTGACGTGCAGTCAGACATTCGGCGCCTCCCACGTGACTTGCCCGTTGGGCGCAATGGTCAGCGTGATCGTCTGGCGATCGCGCACGAGCGTGAGGGGCTCGCCCTGGGCGGTGCCTGTGGTGTCGAGGATGATATCGGGGACGACGGTCTCCGTGTCGGACACAGTCCGCGAGGGGGTGCGGGTTGTATCGAAGGAGACGTTGTGGGCGAATGTAACCGCTCGGCCCGGGCCCGGGGTCCAGACCTGGTTCTGCCAGCTGAGCCGCTGGTAGCCGTCTTCGGTGATCGACAGGCCCTGAGGCACGCCGGTGACGAGCGCCATGTCGAGCGCCGAGGTGACATCCTGTTCAAGACGCGTTGCGGCTTCGGCCAGCGGATCCGCTTTCGGACGCATGGTCAGCGTGACCATGCCGGCGGCGAGCGCCATGATGAACACAGCGACCAGCACTTCGGTCAGGGTCATGCCTGCTTCAGTGGATGCGTGGAGGTCGCGACGCGTGGTCATTTCAGGTGTCAGTTCCAGTTGCCGATATCGTCTTCGTTGCCGGGTTCTCCGTCCGGGCCGGCGGAAAACACGTCATAGGCGCCGCCGGAACGCGGGCCGGGCACGGTGTAGTGGTAATCATTGCCCCAAGGGTCCTGCTGGACGCGCTTGATGTAGCCGCCGGGGCGATACTGGTCGGCTTTCGCGCCCGAGGGCGGCGTTTTGAGCGCGGCCAGGCCGGTATCGGCGCCGGGATAGTTGAACATGTCGAAGCTGTATTGTTCGAGGCCGCTTTCAAGCGCGGCGATGTCCGAGCGGGCGCGGTCTATGCGCGACTTGCCGAGCACGGGACCGACGGAGATCACGACCGCCGTGGCGAGCAGGGCCATGATCGACACGGTGACGAGTAGCTCGACGAGCGAGAAGCCGGCATCCTTGGTGGGGGGCGCGGTTTTCGGGTCGTCTTTGGCCTGGGTCATTCGGGTCTCCTGTTGGGTCCGCAGCGCTATTGCAGCGCCAGCGTGTTGAGCTGGATGATGGGTAGCATGATCGACAAAACGATCATGCCGACAAGGCCGCCAAGCACAACGATGATGATCGGCTCCATCAGGCTGAGGGCGGTGGATGTGGCGTTCTCGAATTCTTCCTCGAGGAATTCTGCCGCGCGTGTCATCATTCCGGGCACGTCACGCCCGGCTTCGCCGCTGGCCACCATGTGAACCATCATGGGCGGGAAAGCGCGGGTGCCTTTGAGCGCGGCGGCGAATGAGCCGCCTTCGCTGACGCGCACGGCGATCTCGTCGGTGGCTTTGCGGAACACGCTGTTGGACATGGCGCCGCGTGCCGCCTGAAGGGATTCCAGAACAGTGGCACCTGAGGACGAAAGTGTTGCGAAGATGCGCGCAAAGCGGGCAGCCGAGACGGTGCGGGCAAGGTTTCCAATAATGGGCAGACGCAGGACAAGGCGGTCCAGCGCCTCGCGGACGCCGGGTGCGCGCAGGAGGCGGGTGAGGAGGACCACGCCGACAACCAGCGCAATGGCGATCAGCCAGCCCCAGTTGCGCAGGAGATTGGACACGGCGATGACCTGCTGGGTTAGCCAGGGCAGGTCGGCATCGAACATGTCGAACTGTTCGACGAGGCGGGGAACGACGAGGATCATCAGGGCGATGACCATGCCGATGGCGAGCGTGGCAAGCAGGGCCGGATAGATCAGCGCGGACTGGACCTTCTGGCGCAGGCGCCATGTATTCTCGAGATAGACGGCGAGACGTTCCATGACTTCGCCCTGGCGGCCTGACATTTCGCCAGCCGCAACGACGGACTTGAACAAAGGCGGGAAGGCACGTGGCGCCGTTGCGAGTGCGTCGGCAAAGCGGGAGCCTTCGGTCACTTCATTGCGGACGCGGTGGAGGATCGCCACGGTTTCCGGTTTGGCGTCGCTGGCCGCAGCGGTGAGCGCCTGTTCGACGGTGAGGCCGGACTGGAGGAGGACAGCGAGCTGGCGCGCGAGCAGGGCGCGGTCTTTCTCGGAGATGCGGCCTCCGGCACCCTTGCCGCCACGTGCGGTTTTCGCATTCAGCGGGGAGACGTCGACAGGCATGAGTTCGCGCATCCGCAATTCCTTGCGGGCGGCGCGGGGACTGTCGGCAGAGATGACGCCGCGCAGGCGCTTGCCAACATTGTCGACGGCGACATATTCAAACGCTGCCATCACGGGCCTCCTTGCGGCAGACGCGGAGGACTTCCGTCACGCTGGTCTCGCCGGAGAAAACATAACGCCGGGCGTTCTCGATCAGGCGGTGATGGTCAGCGAAGGCGACCGCTTCGATAGCATCTTCTGTCGCATCGGCATGGAGCAGGTTGCGGACGGCATTGTCGACGACGAGGAGCTCGTAGATCGCGATGCGGCCATGGAAACCGGTATTGCCGCAGGCCATGCAGCCTTTCGGCGTGTAGTGGGTGAACGACTCGGCCGGTGGCAGGTCGAGGGCCTCGTATTCCGCCGCTCCGGCGGTTGCCGGCTCCTTGCAGACGTCGCAAAGCTTGCGCACGAGCCGCTGGGCCATGACAGCGCGCAGGGTGGAGGCCATGAGGTAGGTTTCGACGCCCATGTCGCGCAGGCGTGTAATGGCACCGGCTGCGCTATTGGTGTGCAGGGTGGAGAAGGCGAGGCGTCCGGTGGACGCGAACTCGAATGCGGCTTCAGCGGTTTCGAGGTCGCGGATCTCGCCGACCATCACGATGTTGAAGTCCTGACGCAGGATGTTTCGCAGGGCCCGGGCGAAGGTGAGGCCGACCTTGGCATCCATCTGGGTCTGGCTGATTCCCGGCAGGCCGTATTCCACCGGATCTTCAAGCGTCATGATGTTCACGCTGCCCGTATTGAGGCGCGAGATGCTCGAGTAGAGCGTTGTCGTCTTGCCCGAGCCGACCGGCCCGGTGACGAGGATAACGCCGTTTGGTTGTTGCAATACCTTGTCGAAGCGCTGGTAAGTGTCGGAATCCATGCCGAGCTGTTCGAGCGTGAGGAGTGCGTTTTGCGTGTCGAGGAGACGCAGGGCGACGCGCTCGCCGAAACGGGTCGGCAGGATGGCGACGCGTACGTCGATAGAGCGCCCGCCGGCCTGCAGGGAGATGCGACCATCCTGCGGCAGGCGCTTCTCGGCGATATCGAGACGGGCCATGACCTTGATGCGCGAGACGAGGGGGGCGGCGAGTTTGCGCGGTGGGGTAAGTACTTCAACCAGGTCGCCATCGATCCGATACCGGATCGACAATTTGTCCTCGAACGGATCGATATGAATGTCGGATGCGCGACGCTTCATCGCTTCGTAGATGAGGCCGTTGATCAGACGGATGACCGGCGCATCGTCGCTGCCGCCGAGCAGGTCTGCCGCTTCCGGGATGTCGTCGATCAGGCTTTCGAGTCCCCCCCGGCTGGCGACGGCGGCTTCGATATCTGTTGCGCCGAGCGGGCCCTGGCTGAACGCGATTGTCAGCGCGCGATCGAAACTGGCCGGGTCAAGGGATTCGACCGCGTGCGCGCACCCGAGCGCGCGGCGCGCCTCGATCAGGGACATGACATCGGCACCCGCACGAACGCCCACCGTCAGCGTGTCGCGATCAGGCAGCACGATGAGCCCTTTGTCCTTGGCGAAGGCATAGGTGAACTGGCGGGGGGATGCGGCGTGCGTGCTCATCGGATTATTGCGGTGGCGGCGCCCCTAACACTTCGCTGACAAAAGCGTCGAGCGAATTGACCTTGTCGTCCTTGCCGTTCCAGAGTTCTTCGGCACGGACGAAACGATAGCTGCGGGCAGTGACGTCCCGCGCGCTCTGGCGATCGCGGATCACGGTGGGTCGGATGAATACCATCAGATTGCTGCGCTTTGTGGCTTTGCCTTCAGTGCGGAACAGGCGTCCGGCAACCGGTATATCGCCGAGGACCGGGACTTTCTCGTTTGCAATCGTATCGGACTGTTCGATCAGGCCGCCAATGACAATTATCTCACCGCTGTCGGCCAGCACGTCTGTTGTGATCTGGCGCTTGTTGAAGATGAGGTCGGACGTTGCGACATTGATCGCCCCGGAGATGCTGGATACTTCCTGATTGATTTCGAGACGCACGGCATCGTCGGAGGAGATGCGCGGCGTGACATCTAGCCGGATGCCGATCTCCTTGCGGTCGACGGTGCGAAACGGGTTCGTGTTTCCGTCTCCGAGCACTTCCCCTGTGACTATCGGGACTTCCTGGCCGACGAGAAGGGAGGATGTGCCATTGTCGAGTGTCATGTTGAACGGCTTCGAAAGAACACGGGAGTTTGTATCGTTCTCAACCGCCGTCAGGATGGCCCCGAACAGCGTGTCGCCATTTTGCCCGCCCACACCGACGCTAAGGCCGGTGAGCCCAAGCAGTGAGGTGACGGCGGATGCGGCAAACGGATTGTTCTCACCGCTATTGAACGGTGTATTGCCGCTGATGGCCCCAGCGAGCGCCAGCAGGTTGGGAGCGGACCGCGAATAGTTAGTCGATGCGAACGGCACAGTCGAGTTGCCCGTACCGCTGAGCAGGAATTGCAGGCCGAGTTCGCGCGCCGTGTCGTCTGACATCTCGACGATGATCGCTTCGACGAGAACTTGCGCGCGCCGCTTGTCCAGGTCCTGGATCACGCGTTCAAGCGTGAGCAGGGTTTCGCCTGGTGCATTGATGACGAGCGAGTTCGTCGGGCCGTGAAAGGCAATCGTACTCGGCGTGGTTTCACCGCCTGCCTCGCTACGCCGGAACGCCATCGCGCCAGCAACCTTTTCGAGGATCGGAACGATATCGGCGGCATCGGCATTATTGAGCGAGATGACGCGCAGCGTGTCTTCGACCCGGTCCGTCGCATCCAGCTGTTCGACAACTTTCAGGGCGCGCTCGACCATGAGGTCGTCACCGCGGATGACAATTGCATTGCCGGTCTGGGAGGCGATGGCCTGGAAGTTTGACGCGTAGGCGTCTTCACCACCGGTCTTTTGAAGGGCCATCAGGATGGATTCGAGTTCGCCTGACGGGATGTTCTTCAGAGAGATCGTTTCCGTGCGCGTGCGATCTTCATCTATTCCCGCGACCAATTGGCGGATACGCGGCATGTTCGACTGGTAATCGACGATCACCAGCGTGTTCGAGCGTGGGTTGGCAATGACCTGTCCCTGGGCGTCGACCAGAGGCTTCACCATCTGGGCCGCTTCAAGCGCATTGAAATTATTGAGATGGATGATCTCGGTGACGAAACTGTTCGAGCCGGAGGCCCGCGTGCCGGCTTCGCTGACCGCCGATTGTTCGGGGATAATGCGATAGGTATCCTTGCCAGCCGGGACTGCCGTGAAACCGTGAACGCGCAGCGTTGAAAGGAAGACTTCAAATACGCCTTCCCGTGTCAGCGGGGACGAGGACGTGACGGTCACGCGTTTGCCGCGGACATCGGGATGGACGATGAACGTGTAGCCGGTGACGATGGAAACGTCTGCGACCAGCGAACTCAATTCGACATCATCAAAATTCAATACATGCAGGGATGCTTTCGGACCAGACTCGCCCGCGAGCCCGAAGGCGGGCAGGGCGGTCGTGGCCAGCAGGATGGCTGAAAGGCCGAAACGGACGTTCATTCTATTCTCCCTCAGGGAAGCGGAGCGTGACGGGGACATTGGCGCCATTGCGCTGAACCGTCATGGACAACTCGGTCGCGTTCGACAGCCGTTCGGCGATGTTTTCGATCTTGATGTCGCGGATGGGCGTGCCGTCGAGCACCGTGATGATGTCACCGGATTCGAGACCGGAGCCGGAAAGGGCCGCAGTCGCGCCCGGTGTGGACAGACGGTAACCGACAAGAACGCCATCTGTGAACACGGGTGCCACGTCGAGCGACGCCAGGAGCGCGCGATTGATCGGCGCCTGCTGTCGAGAAATCGTTGTGGGACGCGGTGTTCCTTCGACCATGCCTTCCTGACCAGGAAGAGTCAGGACAGAAAGCGCATCGATACCGCTTTCCATCATAAGCGTTTCCAGCGATCCGCTTTTTCGAATGAGCACCCTGTCAGGAAGAACGCGGTCCAGCGTGACGCCTTCGATAATCGTGTCACCAGGATGATAGGTCAGGGCGCGACCGTCAGGGGTCTGGATGATGGCGATCGAGACTTGACCCTGAATTGCGTCGCTAGTGCTTTCCGCGACCGAACGCACGCCCTT
>TARA_R110000764_G_scaffold61642_4_pt1 | contig 15866 bp, 13 predicted proteins | sample TARA_R110000764 | Tara Oceans TARA_R110000764 (sample SAMEA4398111) | marine metagenome | biome: Polar Biome; feature: [SRF] surface water layer (ENVO:00010504); material: water (ENVO:00002006), including particulate matter (ENVO:01000060) such as... | depth 5 m | reverse complement strand
ATCAAGGCATTGACCAATCCAAGCTTGTGCCTTTGCTCGTTGGAGCAATCCAAGAACTCACTGCTCGTATTGCCGCACTAGAAAATAACTAATTGACAAGTTATTCTTAACACACTTATTGTTTATTAGTATGATGACTATTAAAGAAAAGCTTAATCAGATTTATCTTGCGGCTCGCGCTGCCACCCTTAATGCCGACCAGCACGCTGCTTTGCAACAATACGCCAAAGACATTTTTGAGGCTATTGAAGAACCGGACGAAGTGCCTGATCCTGAACCAAAGGAATAATATGCCATACGGAAAAGGAACATACGGAAACAAAGTTGGTCGGCCCTCTGCGGCCGCAAAAGCTAAAGGCAAGAAAAAGCCAATGGCTAAGAAGAAATCTAAGTAACAGCAGCCTCCCCCTTTCCTTTTCGGAGGAAAGAAGGGGGCTGGCCTTATACGTCTATAAGACAGTATAAAGGCATTGTAAGTATGTGTTAAAATAACGGATGCTTACATTTCTTTCAAGTGCAGTTGGCGGTTCTATTTTGGGAGGCGTTCTTTCAATTACACAAAAAATAGTAGACGCTAAGTCTCAAGCCTGGCAGGCTGAGATCGATATTAAAAAGATGGAGTCCATTTCGCGCCTTAAGATAACCGAGGCCGAGTTTAAGAGTTTTGATTCTAGCCTACAAAACACTTCAAAGGATGTTGTGATTCCAGAGAATGCGCCAATCTGGGTGATTTCGGCCCGTGTAATGATAGACGCATTTAGGTCTTTTACGCGACCCGGACTAACATGGTGTATGGTGTTTGCCCTAATTTTGTTTATTGTTGCAGGGTTTGTTGGTGAGGCCGCAGTTGCCGCCATCTTGAGTGACTTTGTATTTACTACGTCCACCGCTGTTATGTGGTGGTTTGGATCTAGACCAGTTCAAAGGACAGCCAAGTGATTAACGTATTTGAAAACCTACGCATTGTTTTCATCAACGCCTTTAGTTGGACATCAACCATTGCTGTATTGCAGTTAACTACAGACATTTTACAAATCCTGGCCCTTAGTGGTTCTATTGTAGTGAGTATGTTTTCTGCCAATTGGATTATGAAGCAGTCACGAAACCTTGATCGGGTGAATAAGAAGAACAGGCCCAAAGGTGGCCAGTAACGTGTTTTAAGGCCATTTACGCAACAAGCCTATACCAATGCCTAAGAACCCTAGAGATTTGCCCTGTAATCGCCCTAGAAGGGACGTTAAGGGCGGTAAGAAGTTTGTCGTTAAAGCCTGTGACGGCGGAAAAGAAAAGGTGGTGCGTTTTGGCGATGCCAATATGACCATTAAAAAGAGCCAACCTGCTCGCAAGAAAAGCTATTGCGCTCGATCCGGCGGCATCAAGGGCAAGAACAATAAGCTGTCTGCCAACTACTGGAGCAGGCGTGCCTGGAACTGTTAAGTATCGGAAGTAGCCCTTGGGTGATAGGATATACTAAGTGAATGCCACGGTATAGCAATTATGGTTCCCTAGATAATCTGTTGGTTGACGAGGGAGACTTTTCGTTTTCTCGAATAAACGCACGTCTTCGGCCTGACCAGTTAAAGCCTTCGGAAGTAGCCAAGTCCTCTAATGGGCGGATGGACATTAATGGGTCGTGGCAGACTCGCAAGGGGCATCAGCACTTTGGTTCGTCACTTGTAACTGATGAGCTTCCGCTTACTGTTCCCTTTTACACTTACGCAAACGTCTCTTCTTCTTCGCTTACCCGTGTTGGTTCCGTCATTACCATTGCATTTGCATCGGCGCATCCGTTTCAAGGCTCAACACTAGCCAACGTATCCGGGATTACGGGCCTAACTCCAGACCCCAACGGAAATCACACGATTACGGTTGTAAGCTCCACGAGCATTAGTATTACCGTGGCCGGACTTAGCGGAACAATTGGCGGCACGGCAGTCGTTGGTGCTCCCTACCTTAATGACAATATAGTTAATGCTGCATACGGATCTTGTTTGTTTTCAGATCCGTCTAATAGCAACAAGGAGTATATTGCTATTGCAGCAAACGGATTGGTTTTCTTGGTAGACACTACAACGGGATCAACCACCAATATTGCCTACCCCTCTGGTGTATTTATTTCTGACAAGATACACATGATGCAGGCGTTTAACTACATCTTTATATTTAGAGATGGGCAGACGACGTTGCAGTGGGATGGAGACTTAACTGGAACACCTGCGTTTATACTAGTAGACAATGGCGACTATACGCAACCAATTGTTTATAATACCGCAGGAAACACTGGCATTGCGAACGGAGTGGTGACGGTCACCGAGTCTAGCCACGACGTTAATGAAAATGATTTAGTTAAGATCATTAGCCGTGGAGGCACAAACATCAATGAGCTTTCAGAGTTTAGAGTGTTTGAAATCACCGCCACTACGTTTAAGTTTTATGCAGACGCAGACGACGTCACCGGAGCTTCTATTGCCCTCAGCAAGCCAATGTCGGTGGGTGGCGGGTTCACCCATATGCCAGCCCCACCCTGGGCGGTTTACCACCAACGTAGGTTGTGGATGCCATTCCTGTACGGCACGTCCGGCACGTCAGGCTCGCCTACAATTACAAGTCGCAATGTTTCAGATGAGATTATTGCTTCAGATATTTTAGACCAAAACACATACGACCAAATTTATGGGAACTATCGAATTGCTTCCGGTGGCGCAGACTATGTTGTCGCCCTTCAGCCTTTTTCGGAAGACAACTTAGTAGTATTTAACCGTAACACCATTCATTTAATTCGCGGGGTAAGCGGCTCACTAGAGGAAACTGTAGTGCAGGAGATCACCCGAGAGGTTGGATGCTTGGCGCGAAAGTCTGTTGTGCAAGTCGGGAATAGGATTTTCTTTCTTTCTGACAACGGCATATATGCAGTTACGTTTCAAGACTTATACAATCTGCGTGGCGCATCTATTCCACTTTCGGAAGCCATTGAGCCAACTATTAAAAGAATCAATAAGGACTATGCTTATAATTCTGTAGCAATCTATCACGACAATCGTTATTACATATCGGTGCCACTGGATGACTCTACAGTTAATAACGCAATCTTAGTATACAACTTCCTTAATGATGGATGGGAGTCTATTGACACCGTTCAGGCCGAAGGCTGGAATATTGAAAACCTTATTCGGGCAGGGGCAGGATCGCTAAACAAGTTGTATGCAATTAACTCTTCTGGAGGCATACACATTTTAGAAGACAGAAAAGACAACAATGATGTTTTAACCACTCAGGTTGGCCAGGCTCCTGTAGCGTATAGCATTGCATCACAGGTAACTACACGTCAATACACCGGAGGATCTATAGATCGAAAGAAATACAACTCTTTTGAAATCCAAGCAGAAAGCTCCGAAAGTAATGACTCTGACATTAGTATTAGCTTCGAGGCGGAAAACCCAGACTCGGTAAGCACTTTAAATTCCCTATCTGAACTTCTTGGCAGCACGCTAAGCGTGGGCGAAGACGCCTCTGTCCGTGGACGTATTGGAAACATTAGAGGATACGGCGGTCAGTTTACACTAACTCCCACGCAGGGAAGGCCAAAGGTTAGAGCAATTAAAGTGTCTTCCCAACTTACTGATTTAAGTATTAATTCTAAAGAATGAGCGACATTAAACCAGGTTTTGTTTGGTCTGATAAGGCCGAAAACTTTGCTAGCAACAAGGCAACAGCTCTGCGGCTTAATAAGACCATTAACGAGGCGACGGTCAACCTTGACGAGGTGCTGCCCTCACAAACAGGACAGGGTGGTAAGTTTCTTAAAACTGACGGAACAGATGTTTTGTGGGACACCGCATCTGGTGGCGGATCTACCCCAGTAGGACCTGCGGGTGGTGATCTGGCCGGAAGCTATCCTAACCCAACGTTAGCCGCAACTACTGTGTCTGCCGCCTCCTATGGTAGCGCAACACAAGTAGGCAATTTTACCGTAGATGCTAAAGGGCGTTTAACGGCTGCGAGCAACACTGCTATTGCAATTGCCAACACCGCTGTTAGTGGGCTGGGCGACTCGTCTACGCGAAACGTAGGGACGACTGCGGGAACCGTGGCGGCTGGCGACGACTCACGGTTTAGTTCTGGCGGTGGAGGCGCACCAACCGGACCAGCCGGTGGTGACCTAGCAGGGACTTACCCAAACCCAACGGTAGTAAATAATTCTCACGATCACACCATTGCAAATGTAACCAATTTGCAGACTGCATTAGACGGTAAAATGGATGACGGCGAATCGGCTGGTGGTGACTTAACGGGCACTTACCCAAACCCGGCATTGGCCGCAACTACGGTTTCTGCGGCCTCCTACGGAAACGCTTCGAGTGTTCCGGCAATCACGGTTGATTCCAAGGGCAGGCTCACCGCTGCAAGCAACACTTCCATTGCAATTGCCAACACCGCTGTTAGTGGGCTAGGCAACTCATCCACGCGAAACGTAGGCACCACCGCAGGAACTGTTGCTGCTGGTGACGATTCACGGTTTAGTTCTGGCGGTGGAGGCGCACCAACCGGACCCGCCGGTGGTGATTTGGCCGGGACCTACCCAAACCCAACGGTTACTAGCGGAGCCAATCACGGACACACATGGGGCCAGATCACTGAAAAACGAGACTTGTCATGGATTAATGTAGCAGAATATCCATACAACGCAGACAAGACTGGAGTCGTAGACGCAACTACTATTATTAACACGGCAATACAGGACGCAACGACAAGTGCAGGTGCAGACGCAAAATATGTATTGTTTTTCCCTGCTGGAAAATACAAAATCAGTTCTCAGATTAACCACACAATCGGCGCAAAACAAGATCTAGTTATTGCTGGAGCTGGAGAAAATGTTACAATTTTAGATTTTGTTACTGCTGGAAATGCTGGATTACAGTTTACGTTAACATCAACATTAAGTAGCGGAACGGATAATTGGGAACCGGATTCCTCTATAGAGATTAGAGATTTAACCTTGTATGCTGGAGCACTTGGCGCAAAAAACGCAATGGGCGTAGCCATTAAGATTGTTCAAGACCGCCAAATTAGCACTACGCACAGGGTGACTGGTCCGCTAATAAGGCGGGTTTCGGCGCACGGGCCTGACGGAACTACAACGGCAGCTGGCGAAAACGTCCCATATTGGGAGTATGGCGCAATTATTCAATACTGCTGGAATACTGAAATTAGCGATTGTTTCTTCTCCGGACTTGAGGGAGACAATGCTTATGAATCTGATTTTGGAATTTTGCTGCACGGGCGTTGTGTGAACTCTATGATTACTAGAACGCAATGCAATTGGTTTGATATTGCTGTTCAATCAAGCCCTCTTTCATATACTTCCCTTGAGCAAAACAATGAGGGATTGGTTATAGATACTTTTTATGCAATACCTTGCCGTGAAGGTATTGTTGTTTCAGGGAACCAATACGCAACCCAATCTCAACGAGTAGTAAATGTTTTTATTTCTAATTGTCATTTTGATGCTAGGGATACCGTTTCCCCGCACACCAATACAAACATTAGGATGGAACGGGTTTGGCAAGTTATGATTCAGAGTAACTTGTTTATCATGAATGGAAACAATTACACGCTACTCTTTGATGACTGTAAGACTACTGTTATATCAAATAATACGTTTGATACCTCCACGTTGTGTGCAGTTAGGTTTAGATCAACACCGGGTACATCAGCTATCAGCAGTACCAGAAGCGGCAACAAAATTACAATTACATTTTCATCGAATCACAACCTTAACACTGGCGACTATAGGCGCATTTCTGGAATTACGGGTCTAAGCCCTAGCCCAAACGGGAATTATTCTATTACAAAAGAAAGCAACACGGCCATTAGTATTACCTTAACCGGACTTAGCGGAGTAATTGGTGGAACGGCAATGGTTAGTCCTGTTTGGATGGGTTCTGATGCAAACATTATTCAAGGCAACGCATTTCAAGCAAAAAACGTCCCGATTGATATTGAGTTAGATAGTAATACCTTATGGAATAAAGTTTATGGAAATGCAATGATAGGTCGATCTCTCATCGTTACTAACAATGGAGTAGATAATCTAGTTGGCAGCTCCGGCAACTAACCACCCTTTTTAACAATAACTAATTGTGCTAAAATATTAACATGGCTATTCTTCTCACCGGAAATTCCTATTCTGACAATCAACAAGTAACGGCTCTTACCCTCAACAGCTCTGTTAACGCCGCTACGTTTGCATCAGGAGCCGTAGACGACGTAACCACCCAACTGTCTTCTGGTGCCATAATTGTTAGGGACCAAGGCATTAATGCGGCCAAACTAGAGTCGGGTGCGAATGGTGAACTTTTTATTGGAAGCGGCACGGGTTTTACTAAGGCGACGTTGACTGCAGGCTCGGGAGTTACAATTACGAATGCCGCAAGCAGCATTACTATTTCTTCCACTAGCGGCATCGGAGGAGTGACGGGAAGCACGGGCAACGCAATCATTCGAGTAGACGACACTAGTGAAAACACTATTAAGCCTTCTGCTATTTTGATTAATGACAGTAACGACATTAGTGGTGCAAACAACATTACAGCAGGAAATCTTATTAATGTCACCTCGGCTAACGGCTATCAAGTAAACGGCACTAAGGTGCTGGGTGTTCAGGGAGCCGCAGTAGCTGATCTTGGCACAATTTATAGTTCTGGGGATTTCTCAAACGGAGGGACAGGAACAGACCCACAGACAGTGTCCGACGCCTTTAACCTCACGGATGCTAAGGTTGATGCAATCCTTGCGGCCCTCCGCGCACACGGCATTATCGATACTTAATGTCGGCAATATCTAAGGCATTTAAACATTATTTCTTCTAGACATATTATTGCCTACAAACTAAACGTTACTTAATGAGTCTTCTTCCTAAAGTACGAAAAATCAAAGATCTGGAAACCATGCAGCGTGTCCTTGCTGCCGCAAGGTCTGATAACGATGGTTGCTCTTACCCGTCCCATTACGTTGAAAAAGACGGGGAGATCGTAGGGTGTGCATCTGTGGCAAGCGTTCCTGTCCTAATGCTATGGCATAATTCAAAGAAGATTGGACCAAAGGAATCTATGCAGCTCCAGAACACTTACGAAACTCTTATAGAGGAAAAGGGTGTTCCCGGATATATTATTATGTGCAATAAACAGTCCCCATATCACGGCTACATGCAGAAGTTTGGATATCAACCGGTCTGGGAAACCGACATTTTCGTAAAGGAACTTAATTTATAATGTGTACATCAATTAAAACCCCAAACCCTCCTCCGGCACCCACTCCAGTTGATCCTGGAAAGTCCTCTCTGGACTTCATTCGCGCAATGGCCGATCCTAACTTGCAAAGCCAGCTTTTGCGAGCCGAAGAAACCTATCGTCCCAAATACACCGAGCTAGAGCTTGCGGACATTAACACATTACAGAGCGGAACCGAAGACCAGGCTGGTTTACTAGACCTTCAGGACGAGGCTGCTCGACGTGCTTCTGCGATTACGCAAGAGGTGACAAGCGACCAACGCGCAGCAGACATTCAGGACGTTAAGGATTTGGGTGTTGAAGCTACGGCGGCTTTGCGTTCCGCCGACCCCTTACAGCAAGCCTTGGTTGAGCAAATTAATCGAATGTCACAGGAGCAGTTTGCTCGTTCCGGCCAGCTTAACCCCGAGCAAATGCGTAACGCCCAACAGCAAGCACGCTTGGCCGGAGCATCCCGTGGGCGCGTAGGTGACCAAAGCACGATTGCTAGCGAGGTGTTGAATCGTGAGCAAGCGTTGCAGAATCGACGTGCTGAGGCCCTGCAAACTGGGGGTCTGGCCTTTGGCATGAATCAAGCCACTTCCGCCGATCCGTTTCAAGCAATTCTTGGTAGACCATCACAGTCTCCGGGGATGGGCATGGCTTCGGCTCAATTTGCTTCCGGCCTTGCTGGTCAACAGCTTGGTCCTAATTTGTTTAATCCTGATACGGGAATCAACCTTGGGCTTAAAAACCAATCTAATTTGGCTAACTATCAAAGCAACATTTACGGAGCACAAGCTGGCTTTGCCGGTGCTCAAGCGCAAGCTAGGGGAGCCATGATTGGCGGACTAGCAAGTGGTCTTGGTGCTCTTGGTGGCGGATTTGCTGCAGGCAGATAGCTTGATTTAATTTCATAACAACCTTTAACCCTACTTTCATCTAATGGCTTACGGATTCGGATCAGGCGTTCAAGCAGAGCTTGGAACAACAGACTATTCTAACTACCTTCGTGGTGCGCTTTACGGTGCTCAAATGCAAGCGCAGGGCGGAGCCGCAATAGGTGCCGGAGCACAAAATGCTCTTAATTCTATTTCTGCTGGCGTACAAGCTGGCATAGCACGCAGGCGTGAAGACAAAGAAAATGAAGCATTTACGGCGGGGGTGCAGGCAATGCTTAATGGAGGCGGACCTCCTAGTGGCGGCACTAACCAACCACCTGTCACTGTTCCGTCTTTTGTGCAGGAGGCAATTAGCCCAAGTCAAGTTCTAGAATCTGTTTATTTAAACAATCCAGGTTTGGGTGCTGACACTTCTAGCCCTCAACCTGCGGTTGGGTCGGTGAAAGTGGACGACATAAATCTACCATCAGTTCCAGAATCCCTTAGTAAATATTTTGCTTACAATCCTATAACTCAAGAGCTGGCCGATCGAGGAATTCTTGAAGCAGAAACAGAAGATGTTACAAGAAGGATGCAATCAGAACAAAATGCTATAGTAGGGCTTGAAAACAAGCTTAGAGAGACAATGGCTCCCCAAAGCAGTTCAGAAAGCGTAACTCTGCCCCCAATTGGGGCGGGACTGTATCGGTCAAAAGTTTCTGTTACAAATCCTGAAAAGGACATCAGTGTAGGAGAACAAGTAGAAGATTTGGCGGGGCTTCTTAAGTTTGCCAATATGGAAAAGGATGAGCTTACAAATAAAATGATTAATCTAGAAAACGTCCGTCAAGAGGCTGCACGTTTTCCAGATCAGATAAATCAAAATATTGCGCCCGAAGAACCTGCTGCCGAAACGATTAACAACAAAAGCATTCCGCTGGAGGAGTCTGTTGTTCAACAGGTTGACGAACTTCTCAAAAACGCTGATGGGATTGACAAGAATCAATTAAGCGAAATGAAAACTGCCATTAAGCAGGTTCCTGGTAATGCTAGCGTCGAAGAAAAAGTTGCGTCTTTCATTAACGCTTATAGCAAAAAAGCAGTACTTGATCCCGAAGCTTACGGTAAAATGGTGGAAGTTTTAAAGATTTTCCCCGCGATTACAAACCTTAGTAACGGCAATCAGATTGTTACAGTGAACGGTCAAAGCTTTTTTAATAAACCAAATGAAGGTACTGTTCCGGCCTCAACAATGGAATATAAAGGTAGACAGGATTACACCCGAGCCTTAGCAATATACGCAAATCAAATGCCTCTTGATCAATTTCAAGAAAAACATCCTGATTTATACGTTTCTTTATCGGGGGATAACCTTATGTTTGGCCCGGTAAGCGCACTTACTAATACCCCAGTTCCACTTGCTGATATGTGGAATTTGATTAGGGGTGAGTCTGGCGGACAAGGCAGTGCAACGCCGCCAAGTGGGTACCGAGACGAGGCTAATTTCATCATTAATCAATAATAAACAATACTATGCCTAATGCTAATGCATACGCTGAGTGGATTGTTGCTAACAAACAAAAAAAAGGCACTCCTGATTTTGAAACCGTAGCCGCCGCTTATAAAGAAGCGGTTGCGGAGGAGCAGGGGCAGGCACAAGGCCAAGGGCCATCGCTTGGCCGGATGTCTGCTGATTTAGGTATTGAGGTTGGCGGTGCTATTGCTGGTCAGCTTGCCGGTGCTGCTGTTGCCCCGGCCACTTTAGGCTTATCCATTCCGGTGGGGGGCGCAATTGGAGGGGGGCTTTCTAATGTAGCCGTTCAAAAAGGACAAATTGCAAGAGGAGAACGGGAGTATTTTTCACTTGGAGAATTCACTACCGCCGCTTTGCTTAGTGCGATACCTGGAGGCAAAGCGATAAAGGGTGGGACAACTATTGGAAAAACATTAGCCAAAAGATCTATTCAAGGTGCTGGCATTTCCACTGGTTCAACACTTGCTAAAACGCTTATTGATGAGGAGCGACTGCCAACGGCTGAAGAGTTTACAACATCTCTTGCTCTTGGCGTAGCAACTGGAGGTCTTCTTGGCGGCGTAGAAGCTTCTGTGTCCAAGTATGGATCAAAGGCCATATCTGGGATTAAAGAATACGGTGCAATTAAGGCGTTGATTCCAACCCTTAGAAAGATTGCAGGCGAAAAAAGTCAACTTGCGGTTGATGGCGAATTTGCCGTCAAGGACATGGACAAAGCACTTCGTTCAATCAAGGACAAGGCTCAGCGCGCAGAGGTAAAAGAGGTTGTATTTCAATACCTGAAAGGCAACACAAACATTTCAAATGTCCCTGAAGCAGTTGCTCCTTCAGCAAAGCTTGTAAGATCGGTTATTGATGACGCAACCGAAAGAGGTCTTGAGCTTGGCATGGTTGGTGGGAACACTGCACTTAAAAATGCAATGGTGGATAATCTTGGCGGATACTTAAATCGATCATACAAAGTTTTTAATGGATGGAAGCCGGAAGTTTCATTAGTAAACGAATGGATAAACGTTAATGTAGCAGACCGCACTAAACGTCTTACTCAACGAGCAATTAGGGCTAGGACGTATCGCGCTCAAATGCTACAAAACAGAGGCGTTAAAAACCCATCCATGCAACCTCTTGACAAGCTCAAAGAGAATGTGCTTAAGCGTTCCGAGAAATTCCGTCAAGAATACACAGACATTGCTAATCAATTAATTGATCGTGAAGGCGCAATGCAGTTTGCCACAACGGGAAGGCTTAATGCAAAGAGTGGTGTTTATCGACGCAAGAAAAACATAGACGTTATCACAAGAAGATTGCTTGGGGAAATCAACGATCCTGTTTACTTGGCCTCGGAAACGCTTGCTCAAATGACAGCGTCCGAAGCAAAGTTTAAGGTTATGCGGGAAGTTGCTGGCATTGGACTTAAAACTGGCTTGTTTAGAAAAACGTCTAACAAGATGGATGTTCCACTTACTGGAATCTCTACAAAGAATTCCACAGAAGAAGCCTTAAAGCCGCTTGCTGGTCTGTGGACTACACCAGAAGTCCGTAAGGCGTTTAACGACTACACGACAACTGACATTGACCCGATACTTAAAAGCTTTGGGCTTATTGCTTCGCTTTCTTCTCTTTCAAAGCTCCCAAAAACCCTTGGATCATTAAAGGGTTGGGCCTCTAATGTTTGGGGTGGCGCAATGGACACAATTGCCCAAGGCCACGGCTTTCAGTTTTTACGCTCACAAAACTATGCCTCGGCTAAAAACAACTTCCTCCTTAACCTTGGCGTAGGCAACCCCAACGGGACGTTGAGAAAAAAAGAAACACTCAATCTTTTTAAGTTCTTTAGGAGAGAAGGTTTAATTCGTGGCAACGTGCAGTTTAATGACTTTAAGCGCGGGTTGATTGATTCAGAAAAAAGTTTCATTAACAAGCTTCCAGTTAAGTCTCGAGAAAAATTTAAAGGTAGCATTGAAACGGTGGGCAAACTTTATTCTGCCCCAGAAACCGCAGCAAAAGTGTTTAACTTTTACGGAGAACTTTCTACGCTCACAAAAGCTTTCCCCAATAAAAGCAAGCAGCTTTTAATGAAGGAGGCGGCAGAAAAAGTAAGGTTAACCACACAAGACTACGACTCACTGCCAAAATTTATAAGAAACTTTTCTTCGGTTGGATTCCTGGACCCGTTTGTTTCTTACACTGCTGATAGATTTCGTGTAGTTTTTAACACTTACAAATTGGGTTTTCTCGAAATGAAAAACGCCAGTTCTGTAATACGAGCACAAGGAGCTAAGCGTATTGCCTCAATGTCTACAGTCCTCGGCGGTGTGGCGTATTTGGGTTCCAACCCAGGCATGGACGAGAAGGAAGAGAAAGCAGTTAGAAGCCTTCTACCTAGCTGGGACAGGGACGGCCTGATTGACATTAATAAGAATGATGATGGCAGCTACTCATACATTAATCTTAATTATACCTTTCCACACTCAACTGTTATTGAGGCAGCTTCGCTTGCTGCTCGACAAGCAACACCGGAAGAGGCGTTTTCCGCATTATCCAAGGGCCTGTCTAAGCAATTGTTTGGTGCTAACCTTTTGTTAACCCCGATATCTGAGGTGGTTTCCGGCAAGACAAAGTATGGAACTCCAATTACAAGCGACAACGCACCTCTTTATAAGCAATTCATAGATAAGTCTAGTTACTTTATAGACAACACTATGAACCCGCTTGTTGTCAGGGAGACTAACAAATTCTTTAAGACGTTAAAGTCAAAGGATTTCAAAGTTGAAACTTCAGGGGGTCAGGTTTACACGCTAAACGATTTGATTGCTGAAAACTTTGGTGGTATTAGAAAGAAAACTCTTAACCCTTACTCCAGACTTAAGACCAACGCATTTGAGTTAAGCAAGGGAATGTCTAATGACAGAATCATTTATGCTTCTGCCAGGAATCGTGCACTTGATGATGCAGGAAAAGAAAAGGCATACCAAGAATACAACCTCTTGCATGAGGCGGGATTCAATAAGGTAAAACAAGTTGTAGACAATTCTAGGAACCTTGGTCTTACCGATGAGGAAATTGCACTTACGCTAAAAGATGGTCGCCTAGATTCGCAAACTATTCTAGGTGCGATTACGGATATCTATATGCCGCCTCCGGTAGAAAAAGACAGGTCAGCGGAACTGCTTACCGATGAGGTCATGGACCTTCCCGTTTCTGAAAGAGCTTCTAAGATTAGCAAAATTGCTCGCAAGCAACCGCAGGTTGCAGCTAGTGTCTTGAGAAGGGTTAAGTCGCAAATGCGCGATCTGGCCCTTGGAGTGGATGAAATCGATAGGCTAATTGGTTCCCTTGACACAAATGACGGAACCCGCGCTAAATATATTACCAAGCAGCTTTCTAGGCTTAGCACTCAACAAGAGCAACAGCGTTACATTAAAAGTCTTGAGGGCAAAAGACTACTAACGCCACTGGTTTACGAGCAGGTAAAGGCGTATCTAGTTTCTCAGTAATTAACCTGGAGTAGACTGTCTCTTACGTCTTCGCAGTTAAAGCCGTATCCAACTGCTGCCTGAGCAAAGAGTTCAGTGAGCTGTTCTAGAGTTACGTCGTCGTAGGGAACCTCAACCTGTGCCTTAGAGCTGTATTGCGGTTCGCTGTGCGTAGATTTAATCGTAATTCTCATTTGTCAGGTCGTTTGAGCACCTTGTGCCAGAAGTATTTACCCATAACGAATAACGTTATACCCACAGAACGCCACCAGAGGTGCTTTACGTCCATATCTACGAACTTTGGACGGCAACCCCACCGGTAGGCATAGGTGATGGGCTTAAAGTCCCTACGTTTCCAGTTATGGAAGAAGTTCCCCTTACTGGGTCCGGTGTTCTGACTGCCCCAGCTGCCGATTTCGATGTCAACAACGCTGCCGGGGCGTTCAATAATCCAATCCACAAGCATATTGTCGTTGGATTCCGACTTTAGCGTGAGCACCTGCTTGCCGCCATTCACCGTGAAGCCCATGAATACGTTATTAATGCAATCAGTGCCAACGTCCACAGCGTCTTCTGTTCCTGCGTCGTGGATGTAGAAGCCCTCATAAAAGCACCCATCACACTTCCAGAACTTACAAGTGTCTTGCCATGACCCCTCAACCCACCCGGCCCCCAGTGGGTCCAGTGTTACGTTCTCCAGGTTCTCGTATTGACCCGTGAAAGATCGATAGTTCTTGTCGTGTCGTGTGCTCACAGTGGCATGGGGACAAAGGTGGCGGTGTGACCGTCAATAACTACGCCGCATCCGACGATGGGCTTCTTCGAATACTTCTTGCCGTAGTGCATGGCCGCTAGCTCATGGTCTACGCCGCATCCCACTTGCATTCCAAAGGTGCAAGCACGCTGATTGGCGTTATAGACAACACCTGCTTGTGCGTGTAAATGGCCTTGGACCAGGGAGCGGTATTCGGCGCGTGCGTTCTTTGCTGCCGCCATTTCTCCACCCAGCCCACGGTCGCCGTGTTGGTACATAACGCCATCAATAATAACATGGCCGTAGCGAGCCACCACGGTCCACTTGTCCACCCCCCACATTTCATTGTACTTCTTAAACACCTTCATCGGGATGCCTACGTCTAAGGCGTTGCGCTCCGTTAGCGCGTCATGGTTGCCGATGAGCCATGTAGCCCGAGGAAACGCCTTGTAAAGCTCCTGGACCTGTTCGTAGGCGCGGTCAAACTCCTCTTCTGAGTTCTTCAGGGACGGGGCCTTGGGGTGATAGCTGATGCTGCTCCAATCAACAAGGTCGCCGATGTGGACGGTTTCCGTTGTGCGGTATTTCTTACGAACGTCCTTGAGGAACTTAATATATCCCTCTTTGAGGCATGGACAGTGCGTATCGGCGATGGTGAGTACTCTTGTCATATTGTAGGAGGTGTAACGTTACGCTTTAAACAGGTCGTGCGGCACGGCATCCTCGTCGGAGAACAGCTCGTTCCCCATAACCCGAGGGTCCCAATCATTTATGTAGCGGAACAGCTTGCAGCACTGGTCGAACGCCATCCACGCCACTAAGAGTTCGGCCTCGGTCCACGTCTTCACCATAATCTTTCCGGGCTTTTCGCGGCAGAAGTAGATGTTGGTGCACGGAAGGAACGCTTTAGCCGTAGGATTGGCCGCAACGTAGTACGCAGCAAGCTGCATGGGGTGATCCTTAGACGTGTCTACAGTGTCCCGGCCCTTAAAGCTTTTGCTTTTGTAGTCAACAATGCGGCCATCTTCGAGAATGACATCCGCCGTCCCAGCGTATCCTTTCGCTGCATTGACTACGACCTTTTCCGTATGAGCTATAGGAGTGCCGTCACATAACTCACGGAGCGTTTTTATCACGGGGGAAACAAAGGCATCAATCTCCCTCTCCGCTTGGTCGGGGTTAAGCACACGGCTCTCGATGGCGTCATGCAATTGCGTGCCACGCTCAGCGGGTCCGGCCATGATCTTGTTCGCCTTGGTCTGGACGGCCTGCGCCCATTGACGCTGCGACTCGCCCCGGATGGGAGGCATTTCGTTCGCCACCATTAACGTCTCCCTTAGCTTCCAGTCTGATAAACTTGGCTTATCAACAATACCAGTGTAGCCAGAGACGGAGGGGAAAAGCTTCTTGTTTTTGGCGTCTCGGGTGTTGGTCTTGCGAAGCTCGCCCTTGCGCTTACCGCTCTTGATGACCTGGGTGTGGCGTGGCTTGCCATCGATGTCGTAGTAATGCATTGGTTTTAATCCTGAATGCAGGGTGGAGACCACCCTGCGTCCAGTGGGTTATTGCTTACGATGCGGGAGGATGCACCAAAGCCATGCGTTGCAGCGAATGAAACAAGTTCGCCGAATTAAAGTCGGTTGGACTTGATGCGTATGTAACGGACTTCTGGTAGGAGTCGCGCAGGTTTACCTCGTAGATGAACATTTCCATGTCCAATAGGGTGATTTCGTCTTCCATTTTGTTGCCTTTAATTGAGGTTAAAACGGGACTTCTTCGTTTTTGAACTGAGCACTGGGAGCGGGTGTGGGCTTGGGGGCCTCATACGACGCGACGTCCTTGTTGTGCTCCTCAGCAGCCTTTCCCTCTGGGGATGCCGCGAAGTAGCTCTTGAGGTAGGATTGAAGCTCAACGTCCGCCTTAGTTGCGGCAGACTTAGCCTCGTCGGACAAC
>TARA_R110000764_G_scaffold202358_1_pt1 | contig 15939 bp, 13 predicted proteins | sample TARA_R110000764 | Tara Oceans TARA_R110000764 (sample SAMEA4398111) | marine metagenome | biome: Polar Biome; feature: [SRF] surface water layer (ENVO:00010504); material: water (ENVO:00002006), including particulate matter (ENVO:01000060) such as... | depth 5 m | reverse complement strand
AAATATGTTCAGAAAATACAATCATACGAGGGAAAGCGCATCGTGGAAGAACGCGTTGCGCTTGACAATAAACTACGTCCAACCAAATGGATGGCGAAGGATGTGTGGGTTCGTGGGATAATCGACATCGGCGTCGTTGGTTCAGAGAGAGCGTACGTCCTCGACTGGAAAACCGGTAAACACCGCCCAGACTCAGACCAACTTAAACTTTTTGCTGCCCTTACGTTCGCCCTTTACCCGTGGGTAGAAAGCGTTGTTACAGGTTTCATTTGGCTTAAAGCGGAAAAGTTTGACAAAGAGGTGTTCACACGTGCACAGTTAACAGACATATGGAATGAATTTTCACCCAGACTCCAGCGGTTAGCTATCGCGCATGAAAAGGATAAGTGGCTACCGAAACCGTCAGGTTTGTGCAAGAACTGGTGCCCCGTGGGGCGTAACTTGTGCGAATTTTGTGGGAAATAAACAAACAACGGAACACCGAGGGCAAGAGGCGCCGAGTAGAAAGTAGTTATAAAAGTGAGCACTACAAGCAAAACACAAGCAGGTTTAAAAGACCTGACAACCGAAGAACTTCACGAGTACGGTACACTTCTGGACAGTGTTACCCCGCTTGAAAATGAGCTGCTCCACCGGTTGGAGTATTATATTCAGATGTATGGTGACTACCTTGGTAGTTACACGCCAAGCGAGGACTATTAAATGACCCCCGAAGGTAAAGTAAAAAAGAAGGTTAAAGAATATCTTCAATCAATTGGTGCATGGTACTATATGCCGGTGTCAAATGGCATGGGCCGTTCTGGGTGTCCAGACATCTTGGTGTGTTACAAAGGTCTTTTCATGGCGTTTGAGACTAAAGCACCGGGCAAAATCAAGAACGTTTCCGCTAACCAAGAACGTGAAATTAATGCGATTACATCTGCTAACGGGTTAGCACATGTTGTCGACGACGTCGAACAAGTAAAAGAGGTTATTGAAAATGTATGACCCACGCACCGTAGGCTTAGCAATGGCGCAGGAGCACTTACAGATGAGAGAAATGATCGAGGGCTTACTGCTCGGTTATATAACCCACGCAGCGTTCACAAAGAAGTACAAAGATTTCGAGTGCGACCCGTCAGTCGAAGTTTATGTTGACGATATTATCGAAGCTTTTACGCGCCATGGACAGAAGCTCAACTAAGAGAGGGAGACTACAGATGACAAAATCCACTAAGCAGGAATTGGCGACGAAGAAAAAGTACAACGCCAGACCAGACGTTATGAAGCGTCGCGTTGCGCAAAACAAAGCACGGCGCCAAGCGATAGCTGACGGTAAAGCAAAGGTAGGAGACGGCAAGCACGTCGACCACATCAAACCCCTCGCGGCTGGTGGTAGCACGAACAAGTCAAATACTCGTGTAATATCTGCAAAGAAAAACCAAGGGTGGCGCGGTACAAAACCGGGCATGTACACGAAAAAGAAATGACGAGAGACTACAACGTCGGTAAATCCGACTACTCAAAACACCGCATCCAACCGTGGGACATATGGTTGGAATACTCGCTGAACCCGTGGGACGCAGACATCGTCAAGCGGATACTGAGAGACAAAGGCGAACGTCGCCTCGATTATGAAAAAATTAAACACATCTGCGATGAACGCATCAGACAGATAGATGAGGAAAAAAATAATGTTAGTTTGGCCACAGAAGAAAGCACTAATCCTAAATCTGCGTGACCCTCAAAGTATCCTAAACGTTATTCCTTCCGCAAAACAATTTGCCGTAAAAGGTAAACCTTACGTCGCCGTACCCCACAAAACAGCTGAAACTAAAATGTTACGAACACTGGGGTACGACGCCCCTGCTCCGATCCGAGGCAATTACAATTGGCCCGGCCGGTACACCCCCTTTTACGCCCAGAAAGAAGCCGCCGCGTTTCTTAGCATGAATGACCGTGCGTTTAACCTGAGCGAGCTTGGTACAGGTAAGTCGTTGGCGTCTCTCTGGGCGTACGATTACCTGCGCAGCATTGGTAAAATGAATAAAGTATTAGTTATCTCTCCCCTCTCCACACTAGAACGGACGTGGGCTGACGAAATATTCCAACACTTCCCACACCTCACATGCTCGGTACTGTACGGCTCTCGCGAGAAACGTATCAAGTTGCTCAACACCGACGCAGACGTTTACATTATTAACCATGACGGTGTTCAGATCATCGAGCAACACCTAGCAAAGCGCGAGGACATAGACTTAGTTATACTAGACGAGATAGCACAAGCCGCACGCAACGCTGGCACAGACCGATGGAAGTCTATAAATAAAGTAGTCAACCGGCACAGTAAGCCGCGTGCATGTTGGGGAATGTCAGGCACGCCGACGCCAAACGGGCCGACCGACGCGTGGGCGCAGTGCAGGTTGATCGTTCCGGGGAACGTGCCGCCCTATTTTAATCGCTTCAAAGGCACAGTGATGAAACAGCTGTCCCAGTTCCAGTGGATAAACAAGCCAGAAGCAACAGACATCGTGCACGGCGTGATGCAACCGTCGGTTCGATTTACGAGAGACGAGTGCGTCGACTTACCCCCTCTGATGTACGAGACACGCCAAGTGCCACTGACGAAAGAGCAGAACAAAGCTTATAAGGAAATGGTAGCACGTCTGCGCACCGAAGCAGAAGAAGGTGAGATTACCGCAGTTAACGAAGCAGTTAAGATGGGCAAGCTTGTTCAGATTGCGTGTGGAGTAGTTTACGCCAACGACGGATCAGAAGTTACTATCCCCTCAAGCCCTCGGATCGAGGAGACAAGAGCTATCGTTCACCAAGCAGAAGGCAAAGTAATTGTGTTTGTTCCATACGTCTCATCTGTTAACAGGGTTGCAAAAGAATTAGCAAAAGACTTTAACGTGGAGATCATCCACGGGGGCGTGAAAAAAGCAGAACGCGACAGAATATTCGGGGCTTTCCAGAAAGGCAAAGACCTAAAAGTCTTAGTGGCACAACCTGCCGCAATGAGCCACGGATTAACACTCACAGCTGCATCCACAATCGTGTGGTACTCCTGTGTAACAAGCAACGAAACCTTTGAGCAAGCAAACGGCCGGATCAACCGCCCCGGCCAAAAGATGAACAACTTTATCATCATGCTCGAAGGCACTCCAGTCGAGAAAAGAATATACGCTCGGCTTAAAAACAAGCAGAAAATGCAAGGCGCTTTACTCGACGAAGTTAAAGCAACACGCGCTAAGCAAATCGCTTGACGTGTACACATGTAAGCGCTAATGTGTTAACCTGTGTACATATAACGATAAAAGGCATAGTGCAAATGAAGTTACTAAAACCCGAAGAAGTTTCACAGAAACTCGGAATGTCCAAGGCGGCGTTGCCGAATTTGCGAAAAAAAGACCAAAGCTTCCCCCAGCCAATAATGATCTCGCAGAGGGTCAACCGTTGGGATGAAGCTGATATTGATAACTGGCTAATTCAAAAAAAGGAGAAAGAGAATGGCGAAGATAGGAGAACTGGATGACGTTTCTTTGTTGAAAGCGTTCATCGGATTAAGAGACCGTCGGGCTCAACGTAAAGCTGCGTACAACGACGACGATCTCGGCGATAAAGGCAAGCAGAATAAGATCGAAGTAGAATTTCTACAGAGATTTCAAACCCGTGGCATAGATAACGTCTCAGCGCGCGAAGTTGGAACAGCCTACCGATCAACACGTTCATCTGCCACCGTGGCAGATTGGGACGTTTTACTAGACCACGTGAAGGACAATGACGCGTGGGAAATGCTTGAACGGCGTGTAAACAAGACTGCTGTTGAGCAGTTCAAAGAAGTAAACAACGACCTTCCCCCCGGTATTAACTGGTCGGAAACCCAAGTTGTAAATTTTAGGCGTAAGTAAATGTTAACGATGGATGATCTGCCAGTAGAGGCCGTGGTGCTACCACAGGTTTACAAAGCCCGACACTACCAGTCACTCGAGGGCGAACAGCTATGCTTGTCTGTCGACGGCGTCGTTCCATCCGCTAGCACAACAGCACCACAAGCTAAAAAATGTTCTGTGTGCTTCCAAAATACTTGGGGCTCACGCATTACACCCAACGGCAAACGCGGAAAGGCTTGCGCAGAAAGCATAAAGCTGACCCTACGGAAACCAAATTCAGATTATGCAGAAACTTTGCGCGTTCCAGCGGCGTCAGTGCGGGCGTTTAGAGAATACGAAAACCACGTGGAAAGTAGAGGCGAGAAAGTAATTAACGTCGTAACTAAAGCCCACGTTGTAAATCGAGACCAACGGCCAACGTTGGCGTTTAAAGTCGTACGCTTTCTTAGCGCCGATGAACTCACTACAATCAAACAGCCTTCACAACAATCGGATAGCCCGTTTGTTGAACACGACGGCTACACCTACTAACCAAACCCGAGAGGAAAAACTAATGGCTACAACTAACGCAATGCACATTTTAAACAATGTAGAAGCATTATACCCACGTCTAAACACGACGTATAAGTACGACACCAAAGCCAACGACGGCAAAGGACAGTCAGTTCCGTGTGAACCTTTGGACGAAGGTGCGAAGTACGAGTTAAACTATCGCATGAACAAAGACCAAGCCGTTGGTCTATATAAAGACATGAAAGCTGCTTACAACGAACGTAAAGCCGCAAACTGGCCAGAGATGCCGTCAGCGAAAGATGTTTTCGAGCCGCAGGCGGATGGCACGTTTGTTGCAAAATCTAGTCTTAAAGGTTCGTACAATAATGAACTTACTCGCAAACCACGTCAGTTTGATGCGCGTAACCAACAGCTACCGGATGATTTCCAACTGACCACAGGTAGTACGGTCAATAGCCAGCTGGCGTTAGTGCCTTATTCGTCGAACAACGGCAACGGCGTATCACTCAGACTTCGCGCAGTGCAAGTTGTGAAGTTGGTAGAGCAGGAAGTGACTAGCCCGTTTGCAGAAGTTGAGGGCTTTGGATCAACCCAAGAAGGGTTCGGAGACGATTTCGACGAAACCCCCGCAGTCGTAGCAACTCCAACACCAGTGCCAACGCCAACGCCAACGCCAGTGCCAACACCGGAAATCGCTAAACCGAAAAAGGCTCCGACGGCGAGCGTTGACGATTTCGACACTATTGATGACGCCCTAAATAATCTTGACTTTGACGACTAAACATTCGCCCGTCGAGCGGACGGGGTTCGCCCCGTCCATATATTTGTTAACACGTAACCATATGAGAACCCCATGGACACAAAACAATTCCTCGAACTGGTGCTTCCATCCGAGGGTCAAATCGTACTTGGACTTGTAAAGTTTAAAACAGATGGTAGCTCGTACTTCGATTTCACGGGGTACGATACAATTGACCAAGCAACCGAAGTCGCATTGCACCACGACGCAAACGGGCAGACCATTTATTACGGCGTCAACTCCTTTCATCCGGAGTATTTTGATGAACTTAAAAACAAACCCCGAATAAGAACACAAGAAAATGTACACATGTGCAGAAGCTTATTCGACGACTACGACGTCGACGTCAACGAAGATTCAAAGTATTCAACGCGCCCAGAAGCGTTCAACGACATAGTAAAATTCGCACAAGCACTACGACTAACCCCAACTATTACCTCCTCGGGTGGCGGCTACCACGCCTACATCCACTTAGATCAAGACATAGACACGGATACTTGGACTGAACTATCCGCCTTAAAACGTGATGTTTCTGAGCACCTAAAGCTTAAAGCTGATCGCTCGGTCGATATGGACATTTCTCAAATACTGCGACCCGTAGGTACGCACAACCGTAAAACAGATACTCCCCGTCCAGTTGAGCTTGTTAAACTGGGAAAGACTTATTCCGTAAATAAAATACGAGAAACTTTCCAAAACTATATCCGAGAACATAATGTTTCCCCCGCTCCAACCAGAAAGAAAGCTGGAGAACCCAGTCCGTTTAGCGTGTTGTCGGGTGGTTATCCGGCCTCTGACGCCGAGCTCGTTGCTAAAAACTGTGCCGCCGTACGCGAGTTTAAGGAGAGCGGCGGCAATATTAGTGAGCCGCACTGGCATCGAGCCATTGGCGTCGTGAAGTTTTGTGAAGACGGCGAAGCCGCGATCCACCAGTGGTCCGCAGGGCACGAAAACTACAGCGAGGCAGAGACACAACAGAAGGTTAACGAGTGGACAGTTGGTCCAACGTCCTGCATCGAGATGGATAAACATATCGGTTGCATGGAAGCCTGTCCCTTCAAAGACAAATGCAAATTCCCCCTCTCACTTGGCTACAGCGAAAAGGCTGAGAGCACCGAAGAAGAAACCGTTGCACCTGTGCCAGCGGTCCAGAATACAGCAACCGTAATCGAAGGCCAGTCCATACCCTATTGGCCAACAAACGGTTATCGTTGGAATGGCGCGGCGCTTTCACGCTCGGTAGTTGACGACGACGGCGTGGTCCACTGGCGCCCTTTTTCACGCTCATTTATCTACCCGATCAACCGAATACAAGACACCGAGGGTACGTGGGTTGTCCACTGGCGTGCGAAAGAAAAGAACGGGAAGTGGCGTGAGTTCTTCATGCCCACGATGGAATTAGCTTCCACGGATTTAATGGCAAAAACCTTTGCCGCGAACGAAATATTTTTAATGAGGACAAGAAACGCGAGGAACGACATGGCTGAATTTGCAGAAGGACTGATCGAAACTTTACAGGCTTGGCGCATCGAGACCAAAACCCATAACCAGTTTGGTTGGTTGCCAGACCGAAGCGGTTTTGTAATGGGAACCAGAGTGATAACGGCCGACGACGAGCATGAAGTTCTGTGTGACGCCGATATACCACGAGATATAGCAACAGACTTTGGGCGCTCTGGCACGCTCGACGAATGGATTTCCAATATAGATAAGCTGTATAACAGAGCCGGAGCTGAACCGTTTCAGTTTGGTTTGTGCCACTCGATGGGATCAGCCCTTGTTGAGTTGATGGGATCGTCAAACTGGCACGGATTGCCACTCGCATTTACAGGTCATGGTGGAACAGGTAAGTCGACCGCCGCCAAGATTGCATGTGGCTTCTACGGCAACCCAGAATATATGGAACGTCAAACCGGCGAGCAAGGCTCCACACTAAACGCGGCGATCAAACGTATCGCGATTATGGGGTCTGTACCTATGCTACTCGACGAGTTTTCTGGCCGAACACCTGACGAGCTGACCCGCACAGGCTACGCCCTAGCAAACGGTCGTGACAAAGAGCGCCTCGGCACCAATGGTAAATTCAGCACTGTTGGTGGACAGTGGTTCAAGAACAGCTTCATCACATCGAACGATAGTATCTTGGAAAGTATCTCTAAGCTGCCCGCCGGATACCGCGTGGAAGCCACACAGTTACGGTTCTTTGAGGTCTCACTTCCGGGGGACTATCGAAGCCGAGTATTTCCAGACATCACACAGGAGTTTGTCGAAAATCACATGGATAATGTCTACGGCGAACCTTTCCGTCCATACATCAGGTTTATTATAAAGAACCAAGATTGGGTACGTCGCCAGATGGTGTCAGCGCGAAGCAAGTTCAACCCGTCGAGCGAGGACGACAACAAGGAACGCTTCTATAGAGATACTATAGTCACTGCTGTTGTAGCCGGAAAGATTGCTGAGAAACTTGGGCTTATATCGTTTGACCTTAAAGGTATGAAAAAGTGGGCAACCGAACAAGTTCTACGAATGAGAGAAAACAGGAAGGAAACTAACACAAGTATTTCAGAGCACGTCGCTACGTTTATCAGTACGTTGCCGGGACGACTCATAATTACCAAACACTTTGGTGACGCTCGTTCAAAGCACAAAGAGAACCCTATGGAAATTCTAAGGGCTCCTGCAATTGGTCGCGTGTGCACGGAAGACAAGAAAGTTTATATTACATATAAATCTCTGTCCGACTGGTGCAAAGATAATGGTGTTCCACCGGCGGCGATGAAAGAAGAACTAGATAAATCAGGCTACTTACTAGCTCAACCAGATGGGACTTTTACCCCACGGATTTATTTAGGCTCCGGCAGTACCGTCCCATCCGGCCAATCCAGATGCTACGAAATTAAATACCACAAGTTATTCGACGGAACAGCGCTTGCGCTTGTGGAAACCGACGACGGTGTTGTTACAGAAAGCGCCTCGAAATGAGCAATATACCACAAGTGAGAAAGATGATCCGCCACAGGCTCAAAGGAATGATCGAAGAGTCTAAAATACGAGAGCGCACTGGCAACAAGCAGCAACTGGAAGAAATATTACATCTGTTTGACATGCTTGAACGCGAAGTTGCAGCAGGAAACAAATGGGAAGGGAAAGCAAAATGAACGCTTTACAAAAAGAAATACAAGAAGTTATTGAGCCATTGGTTACAGAGCTCGCGGCGTTGAATACAGCTTTTCAAGCGCATATCGCATCAACGCCAGTCAAGATGCTGAACGTACATGAAGCCGCAGAGATGTTGGGTTGCGCAGAAGAAACGGTACGGCGTAAAGTAAAGTCAGGCAAACTAAAGTGTAAACGCGTAGGCAACCAAATACGTATCGACCCTGCTGATCTAGTCTAGCAACTTGGCTATTTCGCTCGCAGATTCATTGTAGTAAATCATTAACTGCTTAATGTCTGTATGTCCGACGTTTCTAGCCAACGCTAGAATTGGCATTTTTTTAGACAAACGCGTGATCGCTTCGTGGCGGCTATCGTGAAAATGTAGGTTTTTAATGGCTGTCTTATTTCTCATGCGACTAAAATTATCGCCACATTGTTTACTCGTAAACCCAAAACACGTTTGCGCGTTGGTGTTTGGTAAAAGTTTAAGTAGCTCAACCGCCCTCTTAGATAACGCAACGGTGCGGCTTGTACCATTTTTAGTGATAGGTAAGAACGCAGTCTGATCTTCAAGGTTTATACTATCCCACGTGAGATTACTTATTTCACCCGTTCGCATCGCTGTTTCTATAGCCAGCAAGAACGCCAGACATACCTTCTGTGCCACAGTGTGAACAGTTTTCTCGTTAAATCCTGACGCAATACATAGCTGCTCAATCTCCCCATTAGAAACTAACCTGTCTCGTGCGGCAGGCTCTGGAGGGCGCTTGACCCCCTCTAAGGGGTTAATCAGAATTAGTTCGTACTCGTCCCGAGCGGTAGAGAATATGTGAGACAGCAAGTTCCACTCGCGATTAAGTGTGGAAGTCTTTATGCCCGTGGCTAACCGAGCGTCTCTCCAGTCGCGGATGTCCTGTTTAGTTACATCCTTCACGTCTAACTTGGCTATGGGTTTCTTTAGCAGCCTGCTAATCTGCCCCTTCTCCCATTTGTAACCACCTTTGGTGCTGCTAACTTCGCGTTCGTACCGCAAAAACAGTTCCGAAACAGAGTATTTTTTTACAAAAGTTGGAGCTGCTTCCGTCTTTATCCTGTATTCTTGAACCGCCGCCCAATCTCGTGCTTCAGTTTTCGTGGCAAAACTAGCCGCTTTTCGCACGCCAGATGCCTTGATTTGCGCTTGCCATCGCCCTGTTTTAAGCTTCTTAATTGTCGCCACGGTCACCCTCAATACACTAATAATGGACGACCATCGTACTTTCGTCGTCATTGAATGTCAAATAGTGTCGTATGGGGGGTTTTTACTGGCTACAGCGTATCTATGTAAATAAGGGTTTTTGTCGTTATTTATATGATTATAAACTACTTTATACGACTACGCGTGGTACCCAAGGCCGGTATACGAAAGTGTTTAATAACAGTTAGTTGGGCGTACTGATCGTCCTACGGTCGCCATTGAGTAAAAAAAGCCCCCAACTTCGTAGTGCGAAACCTAGCCAGTTGGGGGTAGTGTATCCACGGGGAGGAGAAAAGTAAACGTGGATATAGGAATTAGCGTTGGGAAACTGTATCAAGCTTTCGTTGTTCCCGCTTGAAATTACGAGGTGCCTTAATTAGCGTGCTCATAGGCTGTCGTGTTAAAACTCTCCTCGAGTTGTTAAACAGGGGTCGAACTCGATCTTTCGCCTTCTGGAGTTCTCTAAATTCGTCGCGGTATTTAGCCTGCGCCTTGCGATCACGTGAATTGTAAGCGGCTAAGTAACCCCGCGTGATAGCGGTTGTTCTTTTTGAAAACCACTGAGTTATTTCTACTTGCTGACCGCGTGTCCACTTAATCTGATTGATGTCTGTACTTGGTAAGCCTACGGCGTTTGTAAGGAAGTCGACCACATTAAAAGAAGTTGGGTCAGTAATTTTCAGCTTACCACGTGTTTCATACCCGCGATCTGCGTAACGAAGCGTTTCTAAGTAAGACCTCATACCTTTTGGCACAGCGTACTCAGCTGCGCGGTAGTAGTCTCCACGATTAACAAAATCAGCAAAGTTACCGATGTTTCCAACCATAGTACCCGTTGGCCCAAACAACAGTTGACCGGCAAATAACAACGCCCCGTCTCGATCAGGATCAGCGGTCACATACTTGGAGTTGTATGGCATAAACAAGTCGGACTGATCTAATTTCTGTGAGAAGTCCCACCCAAGAGAGGCAGGAACACCACGGGCTAAAAGAGTTGCGAGGCGCTCGTCTTCGACGTTTTCTCGTATCCATCGCTCCAAGCTCTTCGGTGGATTTTCTTCGTCGTCCTCGCCAGAGACCGCAGCTATTGCCGCTTGCATTATAGCAGTTGCAAAGTTTGCCATTGGTACAGAAGCCAATCCGCCGAACACACCAGTGTAACCTAGCATCAAACTAAGTACGCGCCACCCGGCTTGTTTCGTCTCAGCGTCAGCACCTTTTAACGCATCCTTAGCGGCGTCTACGTGGAGCCAGCCCATCTGCATTTGGTACTTACGAAATTGAAACGGCAGTTTGAGGTTTCCATCAAACATTGCTGGGGCATCCAGCTGTGAGAAGTTACCTTGGGTGTCTTGAACAATACGGATCGCAAATTCTGTTGGTGTCAGCTTCAACCGTTTCATTTTCTTTGGGTTACGCTGTGCCGTTTTAAAAGCCGCCACCGCAGACGCGATCCGGTTGTTTGCCTCAACGTAGCGTGCAGACTGGTACAAACGATGTGTTACCTCGTCGTAACCCCTAACTAAAACATTTGGTGACATGTTTACGTGGCGGAGGTCTTCTGTAATACCAACGTCAAGGAGACCACGCGACTGTAACTGTTTTAATAAAGGCTGTAACTCTGGGCCAGCCTTGTCTAAATCTAGCTCAACCGTACTGTTACCCCCAAGTATGCCCATAGTCGCAACGTTTTTAACTTGGTTTATAAAGCTTGTGTTTACTACTTTTTTAGCAACGCCATAGCCACTAAATAGCCTTCCCCAGACAGCCGGTTGATCTGCAAAACCGCTTATCTTCGCGATGTTTGCCACGGCAAAATAAGGCTGTGTCATATTCTGCACCATATACCCAATGCTCGAAGTCAGCATGTAAACACTGTTAACCTTCATAATATTGGCTTGCACGGTGGCGAGCATCCCAGTGCGTGGCGTCATTACTCTTTGGAACTTCAACGCAATTTTATTGTATACAGGTAGTAACTCGCGCGGATTTGCTTTCGCTTCTTTGCGTGCTTCTACCAACGCCGCACTAATCTCACCGCCATGCTTCATTTGAGCCAGCAAGCTCGACTGAGCCATCCCGTGGTCGGCAAAAGCGCGTAACATATCTTTATCAAACCCTGCGCGGTTTAAACGCTTGGTTCCAGAGAGCCGCGCGTTGCTGTCGTCTAACGTCTGAAAGTACATGTCCTTAACCATCTTCGCCATAGCGTCTTTTGATGGTTGATCGAGACCCGCAAGGTTTGCGTTTACCGCACCTAAGATTTTCGCGTAAGCCTGTGCACCACCGGGACGTGAATCGTCAAACGATACAGATTTTTCAGAAGCCTCAGCAGATGCAAAGTTATCTTGGTTAGCTACCACAAAAGTATCAGCGGAACCCAGAGATTCAAAAAAGCTAATAACGTAGTCGTCCGGACTGACTTTAAGTTCATCCACGCGTTTTCTATTCGCCGGTGTTGGGCTTTGTAATAAAGCTTCTTCCGCATCAAGTAGCTTTTGAGACTTTAACTCACCTACGTACTTACCAAAGCGTTTTAGCGGCGAGTATGGCCCCGCCAGCTTGCTATCAAACTTAAAGAACTTAGAAACCCCAAGGTTCTCAGCAATTTCTTGCATCATTGTTTGCATTGTGCGCCCGTGGGAAAACAAGTCTCGCACAAGCTGTTGTTCTTCTGCACTTAGTCTGTCGTATTTCTTCTTTACAGTGGGGTCAATAACCACAGCAACCGGCTTGCCCGTCTTGCGATCAGTCCATTGAGGGTCGTATCCCCACTTTTGATAAAAAGTAGATGCCTCAATAAAATCGTTAATCAACACTTTTCGTTCCATGCTAAACTTGCGACCTTGGTTAATTACGCTTTCTACCATACCAAGAACTTCGTTTTTTGTGGCTTCTGCGGCTAACATAAAGTCGTACCATTTACGGGCCGAAGGCATCTTAGCTTCGTTTTCTCTGACCATCCGGTCAAGGTTTTTAGTAGAGTCTAAAGGTGTTTCCACAACAGTTTGTAAATTCGTGAGCATTTCCCCTGCCCCGTTGCCAAGGTTCTTTCTTACCCACGCTACTTGTTTTTTAGTTTCCTTTTTGGGTACACTAAATTTAACTGTACCCGGATCAGTTGGCGTGTTTACTCCACTGGAATTTAACTCGAGGTAAGCCGCACCGGCAGCTAAATCGACAATGTCTTGTGTGCTTAGCTCACTGGTATCAAACCCAAGCTTTTCTAAAGCCACAGCAAATAACTCTTTGAGCTGTTTTACAAACTTACCGATCGCGCTGTCGGCACTAGGTTCAACGCCGGCAATAGCTGCTTCTTCGAGAAAGTACGCCACAAGTTCAGAAGTGACTTCTTGGTCATTGTAACTTTTGTCTTTTATCTGTGCATTTGCCAGACGCCCAACTGCCGCTTTAGCGACTGTGCGCTCTAAAGAACCGTCTTTACTTTCAGACCAAGCTTCTATTTGGTTTCTAATATCGCGACGCCCGACTTTATCTATAACAGAATCTATTCCGATGTGCCCGCCAACTTCGTGCATAAAAGCTGACATTTCGCGCCCTTCGGATATACGATTAAGTATAAATTGAGCAACTGGACGACCGTTTTCGTCCCCAGATACCCACCCGTAAGCACCGGTTCGTTTAAGACGATCTATATCCATCTTTGGTACGTCGCCTGCATCTATGGCCAGATAAGCGTCAGCTTCTGTATTGAACACACGAACACGCATGTTACTATCGCCACCCGTAAGTTTCTTTATAATTTTTTCAAAGTTCGCTCTCGACGCGGTCTTCGGTGGCGTAGCCGTAATACCTAATTTAGCGTCGTCTGTGGGTTTTGCTATGCGTTCCACATTCGCTTGGAAGCCACTGTAGTTTTCGTCTTTAAGTAGTTGTACAAGGCCGGGATTCTGCTTGTCCCAGTTCTCACCTATCTTTTTTGTGGCAAACTCTCTTGCTTCTGCGGCTAGGTCTCTCGTTCCTGTGGGGTCTGTTTCTGAGCTCTCTCTACTATTCTTAGTTCCGACTTGCCCAAGGGTACTCCCGCTTTCTGCTGTCGTATTAGCCCCGGCAATCTGTCCGCTATTGTCGTCCGCACTTTTATTTGTGGTTTTTTCGGTGGTTGCTTCATTAGCGTTCTCCAAGGTTGGACCAGCATTATCTTGGTCGTATTTGTTTTCCATGTCGCGCAAGTCTTGCGCCAGTTTGGCTTCGGTAATAAATCCCGCGTTGAACTCTTCTACAGACGAAATCCAGTCCAGTAAATCAGGCTTGGAGAGTTTGTTTATCTTTACGCCACCGTCAGATACGCCGTCTCTCCACATCTCAACAGCTTTGGTGCCATGTAGCCTAATCGACTCTTTTCTGTGGAATACAAGATTTTTCTCCGCATCATCTTTTCGCTTGTCCTCAAACAAATCAGGTTCGTTAGAACGCTCTTCCATAAACTGTGCGTCTTCCGCAGACATACCTTCTCGGGCACCCTGATTGACAGACGCTTTAGTCTCCATCCCGCCTTGCGCACCAATCTCATTTAGGTCCAATACGTCGGTAGCTTCGTTTAGACTAGGCGCGGTCTCGGCGCTTTTCTTTTTGGTACTGGCTAACTTTTGTTTTATTTCCGCTTCGGTAAACCCATAAGCTTTTGCTAGTTTGGGCTTTAGACGGGTTGTAGCGGTTTGAGCTGCTTGCCGAGAATTTAGTCCTGCTTTTTCTGCGAGGGCTACCGTATTCCAACTGCCGTTTACATTAAGGATGCTATCTTCTTCGTTGTTTTTAAACGAGTTAGAAATTACGTCCCACACTTTTTGTTCATTCTTTGATAGATTTGTATCTTCCGGTAACGGCTTAACTATTTGTTTAGCTATGTCTTCCCCAGTCGGTTCTAAATCTATTTTGGGCTCCATTGGTGCAGCCTTATCAGCTAGCACGTTATCACCTTCGACAGCAGTTTCCGTTTGCGTCGTTTTATCAGCTAACACGTTAACATCTTGTAGCGCAGCTCGTTCTGCAACTATTTCGTTTCTTAGTTTCTCGTACTTAGATATTCCCCCTTTCTTTTTAGCGTAAATATTTGCTTGTTGTAGTTCGGGGTGTTCCGTCAGAGCGTTTGGCCCAAGCGTCTCTATAGTCTCTGCGTCTAACTTCTGGCGCTTGGTAAGCTTTTTAGGTTTAACGTTAGGTTTCACTGCCGTTGCCGTCTCCACTTCAGTAGACGCATTGGCGACGGTCTCAACTTCAGCCGGTGTCGTCCCCACTTCAGTAGACGCATTGGCGACGGTCTCATCTTCAGCCGCTTGTGAGGTCGATGCGTACTTTGCTAAATCGGCTTGGTACTCTGCGTTGAGCGTATCTAATACTTCCGCCTGTCTGTCTTTTTGGTACGCTTTTAGGAAAGCCGCGTTTTCTTTGGCCACCTCTTTAGGGTCGAATAACCCTTTCGTATCTAAGTTTGCTTCAACAGCTTTACCTATTTCCGTCTCAGAGTTCGCCGCATCTAACTTTAACTTGGTCTCCGCCACTTTTAGCTTTGCTTTTACGTACTGTTCTTTCGGTGTGAAAGTTTTTGCGATTTCTCGCATTTTTCTGTTTTCCACAGTTTGAGCTTCTGCGGCCTGCACCTGTGCGACCTGCGCATCTTCGGTGGCTTTAATCTCTAGCGCCGCGTTCTCTTCGGCAAGGACTTTTTCCTGTTCCGTAAGCCTTAAATTAGTCCCAGAGTTAAGTACGTTTACACCCGCGCCCATTGAAGCACCTGTAGCGGCGCCTATTACTGCGGTGCCCCCAACGTTTTCGTATGCAGGTTTACCATCTGCAAGGTTTGAAAATACTTGTTCTGAGCCACCTTGAAACAGCTCTTCAACGCCCTCTGTGGACGCACCGATTCCAACTCGAGGGACTACTCCCCTCTTCACAAGGTCGGTGGGAGCGTTAGCCCCTACATTTAACGCTTTCGCCGTTATCGTATCTATATCACTAACGCCGGCGAATTTGCTACCGGCTATACCTAGAGCGGCCGTCACTGGTGCGATAGCCGTAGTGATTAGTCTTTTAGGGTCGTAATCAAAGTTTCCTTCAGCTCGGTCTGCTATAGCTTTGCCCGCCGCACTGTCACCCATAGCAATCAGACCTTCGCCCGTAGCAGCTAAAGTTGAAGATTTAGCTTTCGCTACTTTATTAGCTACTTTAGAAAATAGACTTGTGGCTTTTGTACCCTTGGCTAGCGCCTGTGCTGTTACCTGCACTCCTTTACCTAGCGCGCCCCCCGCAAAGATGAACGGTACAGTTTCGGTTATAAAGTTAACAACCTGCGTAGGGTTTTCTTTTAAGAAAGACGCGGCGGCACCACCTGAGTA
>TARA_R110000764_G_scaffold89190_1_pt1 | contig 15951 bp, 30 predicted proteins | sample TARA_R110000764 | Tara Oceans TARA_R110000764 (sample SAMEA4398111) | marine metagenome | biome: Polar Biome; feature: [SRF] surface water layer (ENVO:00010504); material: water (ENVO:00002006), including particulate matter (ENVO:01000060) such as... | depth 5 m | reverse complement strand
GTATCACCTTTACAGATATGTTCTGCAAGATAACCGTCAGGATCGCTATTTTCTAACCAACGACCACGAATTGGATCGTATTGTTTTACATTTGCATATGTTTGCAATTGAATAAAGTCTTTATCAGCTGATAGTACAAGGTACTTTTCAGCACCCATATTTAGCTCAGTACCGTTATCATGTACGATAGTTCCAATAATATCATCAGCCTCACAATGGTCAATATGAACTACTTTATAAGGAAAGAACTCTTTGAGCTCGTCTCTTATTGTATTCATGATAGCAAAAAGATTACCCCAATCAAGATCAGACTTATCGCGGTTTGTTTTACGATTAGCCTTGTAATAAGGATATGCCTCTTTACGCCAAGTGTTTTTACCATCTGCACAAATTACAATTTCACCAAATTCTTCAGTGAACATCTTGCGGTTTTTGCGGATAGAATTTAAGAACATGTGACGAATAATATTCTCGTCAATATCTATGTTTGTGTGATTACCAATACTCGCGAACAACGAGGCTAAGATAACCTGATTATAGTCTACTAAGATAGCCATTATATTTTCCAGTTTACATTATTATTATTGTCTTATTCTATTCTTCATATTCAGAAGTGTCAACAACTATTCCCAATTCCTTTTCAAACTCTTCTACATCTATAGAATCGTTAGCGAAATCTTGCAACGGGTGATGTATTCCTACAGACAAGAGATGGAGCGATTTGATAGACTCTAAAATTAAAACCATAGAAGGGAAAGACTTCATTGTGTCTTTTTCAAAGATAACTCCAGCTCTTATCATTTCATGTAATACGTATTCCCAAAGTTGTTCCGCGATTTGATCTGCGTGACCAACTTTAAATTCCTTTACAGATTCTGCTAACTCCTTAGCATTTTGAGGAGGAGTTAACATTTTATCTTTTGGAAAGGATATTACATTATCATCGCTCATTTAAGTCTCTGATCAATTTGTTCCAGCTATTTTGGAATATGTTGATAGTGTTACGAGTCAAAAATGCGCGATCCGATGTTGTGAACTTCTTAAGAAATTCATTGTCAGCATTTTGCGTTTCAATCACTTGTTTAGCAACTGAGTAAGCGAGGTTTGCATGGTCTTGAACTTCTTCAGTATAATCATACGTGATAGTTGCACCACCTGCAGTTTCTGTAAGAGCACCGTAATTAGGGTGAATGCACAATACACCGCACTTGATAGCTTCGATTAAAGCGATGCAAGATGTTTCTTTCCAGATATTTGGATACAAGAATACGTCTGCTTTTTCTAATGCCGTGATTACTTGTGCGTTTGGAACAGAACCATGATAAGTCATAGCAGGGTGTTCATGAATACGCGTAAACAAATCTACGTACGGTTCATCACGTTGAGCCCAACCGTAGATTGCAAAAGAAGAATACACATCAAGATGGATGTTAGGATATTCTTTAGATAGTGCGTCAAAGACTGGATATAGCAGTTCAAGACCACGATGAGGTGTGGTGTGATAGATGAAATTGATGCTACCTTCGTGAGCAGGAGTTTCAGGTGGAGTAAAGTTCTTTTCAACTGCATTTGGAATAACTGAACACATTGAATAAGGAATATCATACGCTTGTACGTATTGATCTCTTTGCCATTGTGTTACGAATACAAAATGATCAAAGCTATTCCATTTTCCGTCAAGTAAGATCTGGTTCTCAGGATCTTCAGCGAGATCGTGACAGTATAGAATATTAAGCGCCACATCATCTGGGATCTCACGAGGACGTGAGAAATGTATTGCTACATTCCCCAAGAGCTCTGAGTCCACATTGTCGAGTACACGGCGACGCATCATTTCTGTGCCGCCAATTGAATTTTTAGATTGCTCAGACTCGACGATCTGGCCTTTATAAATCATGCTCATTAATTAAGCTCCGTTGCTAAAGCTCACAATGCTATCCCAACGGAATGAGCGCCAACCTTGTGCTTCAAGGTCATATACCGCTACTACGTCAGGGTTAGATTTGCGAACTGGTTTTGGGTTATTTTCATCTACAACCGGCATTGTCGGCAAAAGAGATGCCTCAAGAGTGCAGCGCATTGCGCGCTTATCGCCATTCTTCTTTGTGAAGATGACGTTGCAAATGCCGTTACGTAGTGCTGTGATTGTTTGATCTTTTTCCATGATATAGTTCCTTTTGTTAAGATATACATAAATCTACTATGCTACCTTAAAAATGTCAATAGTTTCTTTCTTCAAACTTCATTAGTTCTAGATCTTTTGTAAGAACTGTAAATACTACAGTAGATACTTCTTGTAATGGATCTATTCGCATGTGAGTTAAAACTCTATCTATGAATTGAAACTCTCTATTTTCTGCTGCTGCAATTCTGCATCCTTCAATAAAAGTTTCAATATCGTAGGGATTTTCATAGAATATAGGCTGCTTCGTTTTTCGTGGTTCGGGCTTTGAAGCGTGTTCTTTCTTTTGATTTTTCATCAAATTCCTTTCGGTATATTTCTTCTAACACTCTTTCAAAATCTTCAACTGATCCGTTATTATGAATTCTATGCGTATTTACCTCGAACTTATGAGGAAGAATATATTTGTTGTTGATTTCTGTAGTGTGACCTATGACGTGTTGAGATGTAATATTTCCGTCGAAATATCTTCGAGAATCTGTTGAGTAGTCACATCCTTCTCTAGTAAGTTGTACTAGTACGAATTTATCTGAACCAACTTTATTTATAACGGGTATTAGCTCGTCTACAAAGCCACCGTCTGAGATAGCATAGTTCTTGCTTAAATCGATTTCGTCTGCTACTTGTTTTCCAAAGTAATCTAAACCACGACGAGGTTTAATAACTGTTTCTGATACGTGTATCATAGCTTCACGACACGACATATGTCCAAGATCTATGTGTGGAACTTCTTTTAAAGCTCGATTATCATATCGTTCCATAAACCACGTATAATGTATGTTGAAATACAAGCAAGTTTCTTTATATAACTGGTATTTAAATGAAAGATGTTTCCAACCTTTATTCTTGAAATAATCTGCAGCGTGATCTTTACCGGATTTGGGAGGTCCGTTGAATAGTACTATCATGCAAAGCTGTCCTCAACTATTGCTTTGATCTCAGAGCAGGCTAACGCCCACTCATTTGGCAACATTCCAGATAGAATAAATTCACGATCTTCGTCTGTTAGATAAGGCATAGTTTCAGATATTGATCCGTAGCCGCCTTGATATAAGGCCCAATCTTTTGGGCAGACAGGAATATCTTTACGATGTTGTATCCCTGAGTATGCTGATTTTTTGGTGATGATCATTTCTTTTCTCCGAGTTTCAATTCTTATTACTATTCTACATCAATCTAGCAAAAATGTCAATCCTTTAACGTGGTTCTTGTGAATACGACATTGAATAATGCCGTTATAGTAGTCATCGCGCAACAAGACGTTATGGTCAAATTGGTACTTGGCTTCTAAATAGCCTAGTTCCCCTTTAGCCTTGCATAACGTTATAATTTCTCTGTGAAAATTGTCTTCACCTTTTTCTTCAACCATTAGCTTAACTTCATCTGAAGAACCATAATATTTTTTCCAGTCTGACTCGACGACTTTTTTTCTTTTTCGAGTCTTACCCTTTAGCGGTGGAAGCCGCCGCGTTGACATTAACAACTTTTTGCCAACATACTTCCTATCGTTTGATCTGTCTGTGATTACGTATAAAAACCCAATGTAATCACCAATCATTTCAGAAGTAAATTCTTCACCCTTGTAGTACCACATGCTTATAACTCCATACATTATATGAAGCTATTTATACCGGGTTTACCACATCTCAATCAATGCAGATTTCCTCCTCTTCTTCAAAGGTAACGAATATTTTTAAAGTTTTACCGTCATCTTGCAATGAAGTAGAAGTTGCGACCACATCGTACTTAACATATGAGCGTCCGTTATTGTCTATAACTTCAACTCGAGTTACATCGGTATAAGGGTTATTACGATTCATCATCTACTTCCCATTGTCTTACGTATTGAAAGAAATCGCCAAATCTCGTTAGTTCCATTTCTGGATAACCTTCTGAGATCAACCACAGAGCTAAACTCCAAGGCTGAGGCAACGGATCTGGTAATGCTTTTGGAAAACCGTATTTCCACCCTGAAGGTGGATCGACCATAGTTACTTTCATTTTTATCTCCTCATGTTTGCGATAGCAATAGCATCTTCTTTGCGTGTAATAGGAACACCATTGGACTTATGCATCTGACCAATACCTATAATATAATCGCCAGTATACTTTGTACTTTCTTTAGCTGGACCATGTCCTGCAACTTTATTGCTAAGCTTGACTGTATTCTTAGATGAATAGTCTGGAATAGTATTCGTATTCCGAGACTTGGTTTTACCAACACCCATCTTTTTAAGGAACTTTTCGTGCTCAATGGCAGCTAAACGATCCTTTGGTGTTAGTTTCTTTTTCATCTTGCCGTGGACTTGAACACCTTGTATCATATGCATTTATGCAAACTCCAACATATTGATTTCAGATGCACGATCTTCAACTTCACAATCAGCCATAAAGTCAAAAGACTCATCGATGTATGTATCGTCATATTGCTTTGATAGATCCATGTGCATGTCTGCTGAAACGAAATTCCAAAAAGAAGTAGAACCAAAACCTTGGGCTAGGTTATCTTTATTTGCGACTGCCTTTTGAAATGAAAAGACAACGTCTTCAGCGATGAATTGGTTTGTATTTAAATTAGTCATTCTGTAAGACATTTTGTTTTCCTTTGTTTCAGCTTATAGAATCAGTATACGGCTTTTGAACAAGCTTGTAAACAGTTATATTACACTAAAAGGAACTTTAGCTTCCATAGAAACTATAGTTTCCAACCAACGAACACAATCTGATGGAGCTGTTAAAGCAACTTCATCGCAATTCTCCAAGTTATTAGGATCTTCATAAGAAGCAACCCAACCTACAGTTGGAACATACTCTATATAACATTGCATAGTCGCATTTGTGGATGTATAGAAGTTTTCAAACTTATCAGAAGATTTGAATTTCATTAGTGAGTTAACAAATGATACGTTATTTGACATGTTATATTACCTATAGTTTGTTTCTAGAATCAGTATACGGCTTTTGAACATGTATGTAAACCGTTAAAAACCACCGTCTCCATAAGTTCGCGTATTGTCTATTTCTTCAGAAAACTCTGTATAGCCACCGATGTGTTTATTATACCACCAAATCTGAGGTACAGTTACTGCTTCAGATCCTAAAGCTTCATTCATTTCATCTCTATATTTTGAATATGTAACATCAAAGTATTCGAAATTTAATCCGTGTCTTTCAGCCAGTTTCTTTGCTCTTAAACAAAAGCCACACGTTGGTGTTCCATAGATTTTGATCATTTGCCGCTTCCCATTAAATATGCGCCTTCTGGTAAATTCATTGAAGCCATAATTTCGTGAAATTGGTCAGGTGACATTTCAATCAATGTATGCATGTTGGTATCATTATCAAACTGTCGTATGTAAACTATATCTTCGTAAATCAAGAACTGAACATCTTCATGCTCTCCACCTTGATCTAATACAGTAATTGCGGTTTCATCCCAATCCATTTCGATTGTAAACATAGTGCTCTCCTCAGTATTTCTTTAAAATTTTAAAAGTCTCTTGCCAATTTTTCACGTGGTGATTAGTACCGTTTTTATTTTTTGAAGATAATGGGTAATCGTTACCGCTCATATCCATTTTATCTCCAAAGAAATGAATGTCGTCGTCATCATTAAAATCATCAAGTATTTGCGATTTGTCTTTTCCTATAGGGTATATATCTAAACCTGTATCGCCACCAATTGCAGCATGTAGACCTAATGATTCTCTACCAAACACATAATTAAATGATTTCGCTAGATTGCTTCTTTCTTTACTTACCTTATCATATTCGATATAAGTGTTACGTTCTTTAAACGTAGCGTTTCTACCAACGATACTATAATTAATACAACCACGACGTTCCTCGATATGATTACCAGTACGCAATTTAAATTCTGATAATATAAGCTGCATATCAAGCCATGATCGTGCCTCGTCAGGTAATGTCCAACTCGAAGCGTTTACAACCTTACCTTTGTGTCTCGTTTCAGATCCACTGCAATTATAACATGTAACTACGTTTTCAGTAATATCTGCACCCAACTGCTCTTTTGTTTTTGCATAGTCAGATCCTGTTACTAACCATACTTTATTCTTTTCCATAAACTTCAAAAAGAAATGTTTAAACTTAGGATCCATTTTTTGTCGGCTTGGAGTAAGTGTTCCATCGACGTCGAATATAAATCTAGTCATCTTCATATATAAATCCTTTATCATCATCACGCTTAATTTCTGATTTCTTAAAACGCATTTTAAATATTCTGTATTTAAATTTTAGTTTAAGAATAAATTTTTTCATATAACTCATAAAACTCTCTCGCTATCCATTCATGGCCTTTTGCATTAGGATGTACATCTTCATTTGACATTCTGTATTCTATAACATCAATACTCTGTGCCATTATATCGCCGTCTAATGCTTTTAGAAACGGGTAACCCCAGTAATGCTTTGGGTCTAAATCGTATAGTTCATTAATTTTCTCATACATCATAGCCCACTGTTCATAAGTAAAATTAAAAACGCCTTCAATCATATTCAATGATTGCTTGTATCTTCCTATTTCTATAGAACCACACATCGGTGCCATTACAAACTTAATACCGTATAATTTACACATTTCTTGTATTTGAAACATTTGGTTAAACCACATTCTTACCTGCCAAGTAAATAAGTTTTCGTGAGTTTGCCCCTTAAGCTTGGTATCAGAAATATTATAAGAGTGAGAAATCAAATACTCGTCATATATGTACTTATAAAGCTCTCTTGCGGATTCGTTATGGAAACGTTGTGGTGCATCGGGACGGAATAATATAGTATTTGGATTAAACGATAACACATTATAAAGTGTAAATCTTTGTATTTCTGTCCATCCTATCGCAACTAACTCTATCTTTTTGTGGTTCTTTAATATGTGTTGCGTTACATTGTTAGTAATGTACTCGTTTGATGTGCCGGAAAATCCAAGATTTATTGCTTTTAGATCTAAATACTCTCCTAGTATCTCAGGCCATTTAGGAAAGGATGTATCCATATGCGGGTGCACCTTAGACACAAAATTAGGATCAGTAAAGCTACATCCAGCAGCTAAAATATATTTAGAAGACTTTGACATCGTATTCCTTTTCAAAATCGAGAGCGTGTTGCCAAGTGTCAACCATTGGCTGACCTTTAATATTCAAGCTAGTGTTTAATAGCATTGGACATCCTGTTTGCTCATACCATTCTTCAAGGATTGGACGGATTATAGATTTGCAATTCTTTTTAACGACTTGTACTCTTGCTGTTCCGTCGACATGTGTTACTGATTTATAGTCATGTTTTGCTTTAGAAACAAATTGCATGTATTCATTCATTGGTCCTTCGAAATACTCATCAGCAAACTCTTCCAAGATCGCAGGAGCAAAGGGTCGAAATCTTTGTCTTTGCTTAATTTTGTTAATAGTATCCTTGAGATCTCGTCTAGGGTCAGCGATAAGGCTACGATTACCAAGGGCACGAGGGCCAAACTCAGCGCGACCATTTGCAATACCACAATAGGAATGATCAATAAGATGGTTAATAACTTCTTTAGCGTTGATGTCACGTTTAATCTCCGTTCCTAGGTATGGATCAACCCAGTTCAATTTATTTCCATAAGCTAATGCTGCTGCACCAAGAGATGATCCACAATCTCCGGGATTTGGCATAATCCAAATGTTCTTGCCAAGGTTAGCAACTTTAGTATTCGCTACACAATTAAGGGCAACACCACCCATCATCACAAGATTTTCATGATGGCAATAGTCTTGAACTAATCCTATTATTCTGTCTTCAACAACTTGCTGTGCCGATGCTGCGAGGTCTTCGTTACTACAGTTTCTAGGCAACAAATCTGTAATACCTTTGTGACAGTTTCCAAAATCCATAATTTGACTAAGATGATCCTCGTATATCGGTTCACCGTATGCTGCCATTCCCATAGTAATATATTCGTCTTCTTGAGGCTTAAGTCCAATAGCTTTAGTAATTGCAGAGTAAAATAATCCGATAGAATAAGGATACTTGTATGACTTGGTTTTCATCATGCGAGGTACGCCGTTTTTGGTCCATGCTTTCCAAATAGAAACAGTATCCCATTCACCGATCGCATCGATAACTAGAATATTACATGAATCGAATTTAGAAGTAAAGAAACCTGCGGCAGCATGTGATTTGTGGTGATGAAACGATACATCGTATTTAGTAGTCGTCTTCTTTAAACCTTGACCAGCAAATAATTGTCTCGTTCTTTTCAAAAGCGGTTTTTCGTAGAAAGCAGTTTTATCAGCAGTTGCGTTAGGATTGGTTGGGAACTGGCTTGGGTGTGTCCAACGATCGTTCTTCTTACGACTAAATCTTTCAGCATGAGTTGCTGACAGAATTTCTCCGTTCCAAATCATACTAACACCAGCATCGTGATAACCTTCACTTATGCCTTGAATTAATTTACTCATCTAAAAGCTTATCTAACTTTGCTTCTATACGATCTAATTGATACATAAGAATACTTAACGTTTCGTCTATATCAACAACAGAAGAGTCATTATCTTTTTTCAGTAAATTAACTAACGGGCTCATTGATACATCATCTTCAAAATTAATTGAGTCATCGAACTTCCTAAATAATTTAAACATAATATCTCCTATTGATCAGTTTTATCACAGACAACAACACCGTCGCCTTCGTATATTTCAATTAAATTCATGTAAGCAACTTCGCAAGTATAACGATCGTTGTATTTAGCGATTTCAGTATAATCTACTTCCATTACTCCAGACGTAGATAAGGTTACTATAAACAATGTCCAATACACCATCTATTCACTCCCTGTCCAATGCTTACGATTGTGAGCCTTTGCACTCAGCATAGCAAATCTATCTGCAATCTTTCTGATAAAAAGGCTATTTTCTTTACGAGCTAAATCATGCAAGAAAATTTCCATTTTACCGTCAACTTCACGAACTTCTGCAGTATCGTATATATCGTAAAATTGGAATTCTAATTGTTCATCAATCATGTTTCACACACTCTCTTTCTTAAATCGCTGGAACTGAATCTGTGGTCCCGCTTATTAAAATATAGATCTATGTCTCTTTTACGGCATATATCTTTACCTGTAAACTCTTTATCTCTATATTCCTCTCCTAATATCCTAACATTTATTTGATATAATGTCAATATATCTTCTACATCTCTTTCTGATGAGTATGGTATAATCTCATCAACGTATTGTACACCTTTTAATTGTGTATATCTTTCAACAACAGTTTGAATTGGTGCATTCTTATCTGAGCGATCTATCGTCGGATCCATCTGCAATCCACAAATTAAATAGTCACAATGATCCTTAGCTTCACGTAACATAGCAATGTGTCCAGCATGAAGTAAATCAAATGTGCTAAAAGTTATTCCTATCTTACTTGACAAGTTTTAACCTTTCATTGTATTGCATGGCTTCTGACAAGATTGATATATCAGTACCAAACCCGTGACCAGTTGCTAATAATGCTGATGTGTCTTTTGGTAAACAATGGCCGCCGAAACCTCGTTGACCGTCTTCCATAATTTGTGAATGACTATAACCTATACGTTTGTCTTTTCCAGTATAATACATAACAGAATGATAATCAATACCAGTAGCTTCACAAAGATCGTATAGTTGATTACAATATGCAACCTTCAATGCTAAAAAGCTATTGCGTGCATACTTTGATATGATTAAAACTTCTGGGTCTACGAAATTCCATTCTACATCTAAAACCCTTGAAAGCAAATGCACCCAAAATTCTATTCCGTCACCACCAATTTCAATGTGAGTTTGTGCTTTAAAATCTTCAGCTGCGTGTTTGGCACGCAAGTATTCAGGAGAAAACGATATGTTCTCTTCAGGATAAGCACGTTTAATTAACCGCCATCCTTCTAAACTAATTGTTGATTTTATTAACACCGGAGTTCCAGGTGTGATACGTTCAATGCAGTCATACACATTAGACATATCGCATTCTCCTGTTTCACCTTCTGGTGTTGATACAGCGATTATTACAGCTTGCGCATTATCAAAAGTTTTGTCACCTATCTTGCCGTAGCCTTTAGGAGGATCGTAGATATGGACTGTGTGCTTATCACCCAACGCTTCTGCATGAGCAGCGCCAACAAATCCATATCCACAAATCACAATATTCATTCTATAAAACTCCATTCGTATTCATGCCAGTTTTTCTGGTCGTGCATTATTTCAATCTCGTCGCCTTTTTGATCTTTTAGCGATAGCGCGACGTGACTAATCTTATCGCTCAAGCAGTAAGTGTTGCCTGTGCAGTTATAACTAGATCCAGAAGAACAAGAAAAACTATAGTTCTTTCCATCGCCTTCAACAATAGTTATATCCTTACTTATTCTCCAATCGTCACCGGTTTTTAACTTTTCTTTAAAACCAGCAAGTACTCGATAATGTGTTCCTTCTTCCTTAATTACTTTAATAAGAACCCAATTATCTGGCGAATATTCGCGACTAGACACTTTGTTTTTTAATCTTCCAATTGTGGATTTGCTTAAGCTTTTCTTCTTTAGTCATATCAGCTACATGAGGATTATCTCTATCAAGTAATTGAATAACGCGTTCCTCATCTAATACAAACGTATCAACGATATTCTCGCCCATCCAATGCTGTGAAAATTCTTCAACTTCTTCCATTGTGACTGAATCGTTAGTCCAAGAAATTGCTTCTGCAACTGTTGGCATTACACCCTCTTCTGCCAATTCACTCATCGGAATTGCATAACGCATTCTATGAGTCGAGATAACTGTTGTTACAACGTATCTTTCTTCTGACATTTGTTTCTCCTTAGTGGTTTGTTGTGTATTTATCTACTTCTCACGATAGAAGATGTGCTGGCCCATACGTGCGATACGGTTCAAAGAAGGTGCCCAATAAGCGCGCATATAATGAGCATGGTAATGAGTTGCACCTTCTGTAACTCCACGGTAAGCGCCGTGTACATACATGTCACGGGCATGTTTACGTGACTTTTCCCATGAGTCGTTATCCATTGGAACATCGGTTTTGCCATCGCAATACCATGAGAACTGACAAGTTTTTCTGCCCTTTTTGTAACCGTCTTGAACAACATCGCATACTGTATCAGGATAACGTTTGCTGTTAACACGATTAAGAACAACATCGCTAACACTCATAGCGTCAATCAACGATGCTGCGTGTGTTTCAAAGTAAATATTCAATGCTAGGCATTCTAATTCAGCTTCTTGCATCGCGAACATTTCATTCTTCACAGTAGATGCAATCACTTCAGCTTCACGCTGTAATTGTGATGCCTGGAGCGCTGTACCAGCTACCCACATGCCGCCTATGATAGAGAAGTTAATAGCTCCAACGAGCGTTGCTTTAACGAATGTTTTCATTTTAGTCATTGTAGTCTCTTCAGTTGTTTCATTATAGAATCAGTTTATAATACTTTAACTGTAATGTAAACACTTAATCTTGACCAAAATTACTTTTTATTTGCGTTAATACGTTTGTTAATTTAAAAACCATACCAGAGCGCTTTGCATCTTCTGACCAATAGCTTTCGTTACTGGTCAGATCTGATAATACTTCAAGCAACATCATGTTTTGATTACGTACGATGTCATGTTCTTTATAAAGAGCATTAATTTCTCTATTAAGACCCTGAACCTCTAATCTCAAGACATCAACGTTTGGTGCTTTATTACGTACTTGCATCGCCGTACTTTTCAAAGAACGTGTAGTCTACCGCATACAGTTTCTTAATGAAAGCGATTTGTTCATCTGAGAAATCCTTTTCTAAGATTTCTTTTTTAGTTTGATTTAGCTTATGAGTTACGTTAAAAGTTTCAGAAACGTCGTGCTTCTTAACCACAGTGAACTTCTTAAACTTTTTCAAATCAACGAACCAAGCCTGAGGATGGAAGTGGTGTAGTTGATGGCTTGAAGAAATCTTATGTAAGTTAGCAAAGAATAAGTCAATCTTTTCTTGTTTTGTGCATTCGCTTAATACACGACCAAACGATGCAAAGATGTCCTCACCATAATGATAGTAACGTTGTTTTTCTACTAAGTATCCGTTAATGCAAGAAACAAATCTTTCGACAGGATCTGAATACACAACAATTGGTTTACCTCGCGCTTCATCGTATTCATCAGTATCTCTAAATATTTGTTTACGATCTGGGAAAGACTCTTTAATAGTTACACTACAGCTTCTCGGTACTTCAAACCAATTACGTTCTCCATCGAGATTGTACATTAACGGGAATTGTAACTTTTGGCACCAGAAACAATCGCAAGAATTGAATTTAAAATCATTATCTAACTTTGTTGTTGGAAGCAAAAACTCTTGAAGATCTTTATCATCGAAAATAATAGATGGCAAACTGTCAATAGGATAGCGCTTAAGTTTATGATTAACATTACCGTCTGGCGCTTGACCTTCTTCTGCAAGATGCATATCCCAATTAGAATAGTCTTGATAACCCTTAACATCTTCCATCCAGTCAAAATTATCAAAAGCGTGAGCAAATGATTCTGCTTTAACACGGCGCATATCAGCATCACCCATCCAAGCAAAATGCCAGCCCATATCCTGAATAACTGTATTATTATGTGTAGGCCAACGAACTGGCAAGTCTGTTGCACCGCATCTAAGACGATTTATAGATGCTTTGTTAATCTGTTTCTTTGTTGCAAAGAACATTGCTTTCCACCAAACAACCGGACTCTCATCAAGGTTGTGTGCTCTCAAATCAGCTCTACCTTGTAAATATGCCAGAGGAATCTTAAGAAGAATTTCTTGGTGAGCTAATGCCATTCTGGCAACCCACTTTACATTTTCTGGTTTAATGATCTCATCAGCATCTCCGTAGATAAAAATATCGTTATCATTGAAATGGTGCAGTGCCTGCATGACAGCATCTTTTTGTAGACGTTCACGAGCTCTTGCATATAACGAGTCATCATTTGTTGCATTAACAGCAGCATTGATTTTGTCTATTTTCTCAATTACGATGTCTTCTTGTTCGGGAATGTTGTGTTCTACATAATGGATTTTCTCCATGGGTAGACCTTGCTTCTGCGCAATCTCAAGAAATCTTCGTACGACTGGTTTACCGCTGTGAGTTTTATCAGACTCTACAATGATAAACTTATCTACGACGTCTTTCAACAGATTAACTCTTAATTTTAAAAGCTCTTCACCCGTTGGAGCAAAAAATGGAAAGCAATCGACAATCATTACTTAGTCCTTTCTAGTACGGTAAGTCCGTTGTTGTTAGTTCTAAATTCTTTAAATTTCCACTCAGGATTTTCAATAACAAAGTTAATGATTGGTGATATTAAACCTTCGTTAGGCATTGGTCGTTTATCAGCAAAATCACGCCAATTTTCTTTTTCGTCTCTGCAGCCGTATGTTTGAGTATCATGGAATACCAAATACTTATTGGCCTTATTACCGTGGATTTTTAGTTCTCTTTTTAATTGTGAGCCAGAGTGCCATGTATCAATGAATAACAAATCGCATTGATCAATATCAATGTTTAAGACATTAGCTTTTTCGTATGTAACATCTTTACCTACTTGCTTTGCTCTGTTAAACAACATAACTACTTCTTGATTTAATTCGATATCGTATGATCTTAATGAAGCGTTAGTATTAAGAAATGCTCTTGTACTTGCACCGTCTCTCACTCCCATTTCGCATATCTTATCACATTCCATACCCAACGTATATAACAATTCGATATGTTCATTAATATCTGAAAAGGTATTCTTTACCTTTTTGTATTCACCTTCGATAAATTGTACAAAGCTCATAAGTCTAACCACCTTCTATTTTCTAAAGTCCATTTAACTACCTCAGCAATACGTTCTTGTACTGGCTTTGGTTCCCATCCCATTTCTTTCATTCTACGACCGCTTAAAGCATAACGCAAATCGTGTCCTGGTCGAGAACTGTGGAAATCCATAAATTCATAGTTAAGTGGTTTATCTTGAGCATCAGCAATCATTTGCGCGAGCTCTAAGTTATTTAATTCTGTTGCACCACAAATATTGAACTTAGGACATTTGACTCCTGAGTTATTTGTGATATTTAGCGTACCTTCGTGTTGAAGCAAGAATAAAGTAGCATCAGCCACATCTTCAGCGTGGATGTAATGTCTTGAACCTGGAATTGTTTTAGTTTCATCACTATGAATAGTTACTTTACCGCCATCTCGTACATTGCGGATAGTCATAGGAATAAACTTCTCGGGATGCTGACGTTCACCAAACACGTTCATAGTGTGTGTAATATAGATCGGCATGTTATAAGAGTTTTGATACGCCACACAAAGTTCTTCTGCACCAGCTTTCGAAGCTGAATACGGATTAGTTGAGTTATAGCGATCATATTCGTCGTAGTTAATACCTTCTGGTGCAGGACCAAATACTTCATCAGTCGAGAAGTACAAGAAACGCTCAAGGTTATCTTGTTTACGTGCGAATTCTAAGATATTACATGTACCAACAACGTTATCCATTACGAATTCCATTGGAAAGTCAATAGATCTATCAACATGTGAACCTGCTGCTAAGTGAGCAATAATATCACACGGACCAATATCTGCAACGAGCATTGGATTAAATTCTGCTTTTAAATCATGGAAGATTGTGCGAAGACGTTTGCGTTCTTCTGGGGTACGTTCTTGTAAAAGATCATGCAATCTGTTAAGATTACCGCTGTAGTCTAAACGATCTACAGTAACGATTTCCCAATCTGTTCTTTTCAGTACCTGGTTAATTAGATGGTGAGCGATAAACCCCCCGCCACCAGTAATAAGAATTCGTTTCGACATTATATACCCCTCATCAAAAACATTGTGTAAAAGCAATCACGTGGTATCAGAGGTGATTGCCATATTAAGTTTATTTATACTACTTTAGCCAGCCAATTTTCTTGCCTAGCTTAATTCGGTTTTCAGCTTCTGCTTGTGAACCTGGGTATCTCCATGCCCAAAATACAATCAATGCCATAGTAATCGCAAGGTAAAGTACTGCCTTTGGGTTTCCAGTAGTAAACCATAGAAAAGCAAGAGATGAGGACATTACTGCCACCATAAGATATTTTGCTTTTGTCGGGTAAACCCTGTATTTTGTCCAATTTTTAACGAAAGGACCAAAAGTTTTGTGGTTCATAATCCAGTTGTGAAAACGATCGGAGGACTTGGCAAAACAAAATGTTGCTCCAAGGATGGGTGTACTCCACGGTAACCCTGGTACAATCACACCAAGATAGGCTACGCCTACCAAGATAATGCCAAGAACGAACCAGAATGGTTTCATAATCTTTTTCATAATATTGTCTTCCTTTTTACCAAAAAATGCATGCTCTAATTGATTCATTTGAGTACAATTTTCAGTGCTTCAACTAATTCCACCATCATTACATCGGTATGATATGGAGTAGGAGCTATACGTAAACGTTCAGTTCCTACTGCCACTGTTGGAGAATTAATCGGTTGTATGTATATACCGAATTCATTTAATAGCCTGTCTGATGCTTCTTTACACTTAAACGCGTCATTAACCATAATAGGAATAATGTGCGTGCTAGCATTCTCGTGTATATTTATTCCTGCTTCAACAAGCATTGCTTTTAACTTAGAAACTCTTTCCATGAGTTTCACTCTAATTTGGTTGTGATCTTTTAGATATGTTATACTGGCGAGTGCCCCAGCACATAACACAGGTGA
>TARA_R110000764_G_scaffold52721_2_pt1 | contig 15962 bp, 15 predicted proteins | sample TARA_R110000764 | Tara Oceans TARA_R110000764 (sample SAMEA4398111) | marine metagenome | biome: Polar Biome; feature: [SRF] surface water layer (ENVO:00010504); material: water (ENVO:00002006), including particulate matter (ENVO:01000060) such as... | depth 5 m | reverse complement strand
CACACATTCCCGCGCATCCCTTTTCGGGCAGACTGCCAACACATGACATTCACAGACAACGCGCACGGGGCCATGGTCCCCGAGTCGCCAGACATTCCGAAGCCGTGGCCGCATCAGCAGGCCGGTATCGACTGGGCGCTAGCAAAGGCTTCGACGTACCTACACCTGACGATGGGTGCCGGCAAGTCGCGCATCGTCGTTGACGTTGCGGACGAGAGCGCCGCGATGCGTGTGCTTATCATCTGCCCGAAGTCGGTCGTGGCGAGCGTGTGGCCCGGACAGTTCAAGCAGTGGAGCGTGCGGCCGTGGATGGTCGCCGCCACGACCTTGCTCGGCGCCGGCGTAGCTACGCGGATCAAGAAGGCCGAGGCCATCGGCAACAGGGCCATGTACGAACGGCGCCCGTGCGTCACCGTCATCAACTACGATGCGATGCGGTCGAAGAAGGCACTCGACTTCCTCAAGGCGCAGAGGTGGGACCTGTGCGTATTCGACGAAGCACAGAAGCTCAAGAGCCCGACGGGTAAGACATCCAAGCTGGCCGCGCAGGTCGCGCGCAAGTGCAAGCGGGTCGTGATGCTGTCGGGTACGCCGATGCCGCACTCACCCATGGATATCTTCGCGCAGTTCCGCGCGCTCGACCCAGGGGTCTTCGGCGGATCGTATTATCGCTTCAGGGCGCGCTACGCTCAGATGGGCGGCTACAAGATGAAAGAGGTCAAGGGCTTCCAGAACCAGACGGAGATGACCGAGCGGATGAGCTCCGTCATGTACTCGCCGGATGCTGCATCTGTGAAGCTGGACCTGCCGAACGCACGCCACGAGATCCGGACTGTGGATCTGTCGCCCGAAGCCCGGCGCCTGTACGACTCGCTGAACAGCGAGGTCGTGGCTGGAATCAAGGAGGGCACGATCAACGCTCAGAACGGCCTCGTGAAGCTCCTGCGGATGCAGCAGCTCTGCGCGGGCCTGGCTGTCGTGGAGCCGCCCGAGGATGCCGGTTCGCCGGCCCTGGACGCGGAGCTTGTGCGACGGCTGCTCTCTGGCGAGAAGGCTCTACGGCAGGAGATCGAGGTATGCACGGCGAAGCAGGACGCCCTTCGAGACATCCTCGAGAGCACAGACGAGCCTGTGGTCGTGTTCGGTCAGTTCCGCCAGGACATGAAGAACACGAGGGCCGCGTGCGCCGCCGCCGGCGCCACGATGTCCGAGCTGTCGGGGCACGCTGACGAACTCGCCGACTGGAAGGCCGGCAAGACCCGCGTGATCGGCGTCCAGATCGCGAGCGGCAGCGCCGGCATCGACCTCACGCGGGCGCGCATCTGTGTGTACCTGAGCACAGGATTCAACATGGGCAACTACCTTCAGTCGCTCGCTCGGGTGCATCGCCCCGGACAGAAGCGTGCAGTAGTTTACTACCACATCCACGCCCGCAAGACCGTTGACGATCTAGTGTGGCATGTCCTCGCGGCGCGCGGCGACCTTGTCGAAGGCGTGCTCGCACGGGTGAAGCACACAACCGCGTGACCCGGCACGCCCGCACGCCTTCGCACGAGCTCAAACCCTTTTGCGTTTCTTGTCTACTTCACCCTGGCCAACTCCGGCCAATCATCCGAAGCTCCCTCCATGACAAATTCACTCCACGAGATCGCCGTTGACTACGTTGACGCGGACGACGACATCAAAGACATCGAAGAGCAGCTCAAAGAAGCGAAGGCTCACAAGGGCCGCGTCGAAGAGGTTCTGTTTGCGGCCATGATCGACGAGGGCGCGCCTTCGGTCGAGGTCTTCATCAGCGGCAGCAAGGTCAAGGCCAAGGTCTACCCGGTCAACAAGCTGTACGCTCGCCGGCACCCCGACATCGACGTTCAGGCGTTCTGCCGCATGGTCACGGATGCAGGCTACGGAGACATCGTCAAGGAGAGCGTGAATACCAACTCGCTGTCGGCCGTCGTGCGCGAACTGGCCGAGGAAGCCGGCGTGCGAGACTCCGGCGACGAAGCCATCTCTGCGAAGCTCCCGCCGGCGCTGGCCGCTGCCATCAAGATCTCGACGGCACCGACCCTGTCAATCAAACGCTCATAGAGCACACCTGCCCCCTTTCCCTGTTACTAACCACAACACAGTCCCATGAATCAGAACAACCTGCCCTCCATCCCCTCCAACCCCTACGGCAACTACCCACCCGCACAGCGAACGCCGATGGATGGCGTCTTCAACGTCAGCCCCAAGATCGCGGAGGTGTGGTTAGAGCTCAACGTCTGCAACTACCGCGTGTGGACCCAAGAGAAGACAGACCTGTGGGTCCGTCAGATCGAGTCGGGCTCCTGGCTCGTCACGCACGAGGCTATCGGCTTCGACTGGAACGGCAACCTGTTCGACGGGCAGCACCGCCTCAAGGCGATCATCCAGACGGGCCAGACCGTACCTCTGCGGGTCGTGACCGGCATCACGCCTGAAGCTGCCGGCGTCGTGGACACGGGGGCGAAGCGTACGGCAGACGACGCTCTTCGCAACGGCGGGTTCCACAACGTCTCGACCATCGGGACCACGGCTCGATTCTGGGCGCGCCGGGCGGGCAAGCGCGGCAAGGTCACGCTTCAGCCCAACGAGGTGCTCGAACTCGCGATGGGCATGGACGGCATCGGCGCCATAGCCCAGGCCGCACAGGCGGTCTACAACGCGCAGAGCGGCGTTCTCCAGATGCAGGCGGGTCCTCTCTGCATCGCTGGGTATCTCGTCCACGCGCACAGAGACGCCGCGACCGTCTCTGAGTATTTCAAGTTCGTGACGACTGTGGCGACGGGGACCGATCTGAAGGCCGGCAGCGCGGCGCTGGCTCTGTTCCAGAGGCTCGCACGGGAGCGCGACCAGGCCAGGAACCGAGGCCGTGGCAAGATCGGGCAAGACCTTCTCGTGGCCCTCATCCTCTCGGCGTTCCGCGCGCATATGCGCGGCGGCGACATCAAGCGCCTCGTCATCCAGGGCGACGAGACGCCCTCCGATCTCCCCTACATCGACCGCGCATGAGACTCAACAAGATCATCGTCCGCACGACGAAGGCCGACATCGCTCGGCGCATCGAGGAGGCGCGTGAGCGTCGGCTCGACCTCCAGCGTAGAATAAGCCGGGCGGCGTACCTGGCGAAGCACCCACCTGAGCCCCTGACTCCGACGGGCCGCAAGAAGCGCGAGCCGATGCCGGACAGCCGGCGGGCGAACCACTCGGCCGCTCTGCTCGGGTACAAACACACGCCGGAGACTCGGGCCAACATGGTCGCCGGCGCGAAGGCGCGCTGGGCGCGTCATCGCGAGTCGCAAGAGTGACGCGCTTCCAACCACTAACCGGACCGCTGCCGCCGGATCAATCGGCAGCACACACACAGACCCTAGACCCAAAGACTCCCATGGCTAAGAAGACCGACACAGAGACCACAGACCTGACGGCTATCCCCGAGGGCGGCTTCGTCGTCCTGTGCGACGATGAAGCGGCAGAGATGATCGCAGAGGCGGCGCCGTCACCCAGCGACCTGCAAAAGCTACTCGTGCCATCTGGCTCGGGCGGCGCGGCCTTCACGGTCGAGACCCTGGAGGGCGAGGAGTTCGTCAAGACGCTCGATGTCGTCCTGGCGTACGAGTCGCCGATTGAGCGGGCGTTCTACGCAACCAAGGTCAGCGACGGCGACGGCGGGCCTCCCCACTGCTCGTCCTCAGACGGCAAGGTTGGCTTCGGCACGCGCGACATGGATACCATCCTGAACGCGGCCAACATGGACGACCTCGTGGGGACAGAGAAGGACTGCAACGATTGCGCGTTCAGCAAGTTCGGCTCGAACCTCGAAGGTGGCAAGGGCCAGGCGTGCAAACAGAAGGTGCGGCTCGTCGTCTTCTCCGAAGACAACCTGCTCCCCATGGTGCTCCAGATCCCGAGCGCGAGCCTGAAGGGCTTCAAGCAGTACAAGCTGAAGCTCCTGAACGGCCGCAAGCGTATCTCGCGCACGGTCACAAGGCTCTCGCTCGTGAAGGTGCTCGGGTCTCCGGACTACTTCACGGTCAACTTCGCCTTCGTGCGTGACCTTCAGGACGGCGAGCGCGAGCGCCTCGCTGGTCTTGCGAAGATCCTCTCTGACGCCGCGAGTCAGTAAGGTACAAAGAAGAGGCCCCGCCGGTAACCATCCGGCGGGGCCAACAAGAGGAACACACAGAGGTAGCACACTCCAACGTGAGGGGGGTGACAGAAGGCTCGAACGCCGCGAGGGGACCAAGGCAGCACAAGCGCCGGGTTACCCCGGCCACTCACACAGAACAAACTCACCCGACCCGCACGACAACTCGAACTGTCATTCACGCCCATGAATCCTAGCACCGCCGCTTCAGCGCGCAACTTTCTTGCCGAAATCTTTGAGCCCGACGGAGAGCCACTCAGCGTCGGGCACATCGCCATCTGGAACAAGGCAAGCATACAAACAGCACTGGTCGAAGATCCGGCCTCGGCGGTCTCCGTGCTGGAGAGGCCCGAGAGCCAGAACGTGTCGTACTTCGGCGTCTGCACGCGCAACCGAGTAGACATGCTCAAGCGCGCGAGCAAGGAGGGCAAGCCCATTAGCAAGCTCGTGGGGGACAGGGAAGAGTTGACGGGGATGCCGGGCCTGTGGGTAGACATCGACATCGAGGCGTCAGGTCACGCGAAGGCTTCCCTTGCTCCGACGCTGAAGGCCGCGCTTGACGCGCTGGCCCGCGCCGTGCCGCTCCCACCGACGATCACCGTCAAGACCGGAGGCGGTATCCACGCCTACTGGCTGTTCAGCGAGGGTGTCGTTCCGTTCGCGAAACCTGGGTACGCGAACTCGCGCGAAGATCTCGAGACGCTGTGCCGCTCGTTCCAGGCGATGGTCCGGGATGAGCTCCAGAAGCAGGGCTGGTCGGATGACCAGACGTGGGCGCTGCCCCGAGTCATGCGCCTGCCTGGCGGTCAGAACCTATCGCACGGCAACCCGCGCAACGTGACGTGGGAGAAGACCGCGCGGCGGTACTCGATCAGCGAACTGAGCACCGTGATCCCCGCCGACCTGAAGCTCGTGGATATCAAGGAGGTGAGCGTCCACGACGACCGGATCCAGTTCACGATTCGCGAGCTGACGACTCCCGAGCGCGACGACCTGCTTCAGTTCATAGAGCAGGTGTGTGACATGGATGCGGACTTCGCGGCGGTCTGGCACCGGCGGCGGCGCGGCCTGCCGTCGCAGTCGGAGATGGACATGAGCATAGCCACCAGGCTCGCGTGCGGCGACACGCCGGCGCAGCGCGTCGTGGACGCCCTGAGGGTCCATAGGCTCGACAAGGACCCAGGGGACACGAAAGCGAACAGGTCCGACTATTACCTCGCCACGCTGCAGCGCGCCTTCGCCGCTGACGACGCGAACAAGCGAAGAGATGCTGCACTTATGCAGAGCGACTCTGTGCAGGCGGACGAGATCATCGGCAAGGCACTCGTAGCCAGCAATGACGAGGGTGACCGCGAGCGCGGCGCCGGGCTGCTCATCAAGGTAGCCGAGGACCGGGGCGAGCTTCGCCTGACGGCGCTGGCCGTCGTCAACGAGGCATTCAACCTTGAGGGTAACAACAGGATCACGGAGATCATCCGAGACCGCTCGCTCTCGGGCAGCACGGAGGTCTGGCGCTTCGTGTTCGGTAGCGGTATGCGGGCGATCAAGGGCGCCCAGCTCATGTCGTGCTTCGCCGCGAGGACAGAGGTGATGCTCGCCACGCAGATCATCGTGCCGGCGTTCGCCACGAAGCCGGGGAAGCCCCGGCAGTGGGATCCCGTCAGGAAGGCCATCTGGGTCGCCGCCACCGAGTACGTCAACTGCTCGGATACCGACAAGGTCATGTCCAGCATGGTCCGCTTCGTCGAGGAGACCGTCCTGTCAGCTCCAGGGAGGTCCCACGAGCCGTTCTCAGAGCGGTGGCACGAGGCGGCGGGCCGGCGCGAGTCCGGGCTGCTCTGGCGGTCAAAGAGCGGCGCTGATACGGGTGTGCTGATCCGCCGCACCGCGTGGCTCGACTTCCTGAAGTACGATCCAGAGGGGGTGAGCCAGAAGATGGACGACGGCAGCAACTGGTCGCGCTACCTGGAGACCCGCGCCGTCGGCGTCGATAACGTCCCGTGCCTCGGGTTCTCGAAGCCCGACGGCAAGCGCGGCGCACAGCGCGGCTACCTGAGGATCCACAGGGTGTTCATCGAGGAGTACGGTAGCGCCGAGGTTGCGGCCGCTCTCGACCAGCGCCACGCTGAAGCTCAGTCAGAGGACTCCTGATGGATCTCTTCGACGGCCCCCTGCCCCGCCGGTACACGTTCGTTCGCTTCGTCGCTCCGGCTCCATCCGATCCGCTCTCCCGCGTAGAAACCATTTTGTGTGCAGGGCCTTCACAGAAAATGGTCGATCGCGTACAGACCCCTAGAAACGTATGCGTACCCTCTCCCGCTACCTACGGGCGGCTATTTGGGGGGGGTCGATATAGACCGGATCTGAGGACGGAGTACGAAGGCAAGTTGTCACAGGCGGTACCCGATCTGCGAACTCGAGCAGTTCCAGAAATACGGCCTGTGACGATCTGTCCGCCGCAAAAAATTGCCGAAGGGCATGACCCCTCTGTGAAGGGTGGTTCTCCACCGAACGGTCCCCACGCGCAAGGGGGGTCTGAGGCGGATCTCGGGCCGGCCGGCGAGTTCCATCTGCTCGGGCCTCCAGGGACCGGCAAGACGACGGCGCTGACCACGACTTGGATCCCGAAGGCCATCGAGCGGTACGGCTCGAAGGCTGTGGCCGTCTGCTCGCTGACCCGCACCGCTGCCGCCGAGTTGGCGAGCCGGCAGGTCGTGGCCCTCCCCCGTGAGCGCGTCGGTACGCTCCACTCGTTCGCTCGGGCGGCGCTGACGGACTTCATGGGCAAACCCGAACTCGCCCAGACCGCCGAGAGCATCGAACGATGGAACGAGGAGGTGGCTCGGGGCGACAAGGGCCTGATCCTGACGGGCTCTGGGCGCGGTGCCCTCGACGCCCCGAGGGCGAGCACGGGTATTCCCGCAGGATACCAGCGCGCGGCGAGGGGGCGCGAGGCGAGGGCCTCTGCGAGCGGAGCCCCCGACGGGGACACGCTGATGAACGAGATCGAGGTGCTGAGGCACCGCATGGTCCCGGTGAGCTCGTGGCCGGAAGGCGTCAGGCGCCTGTGGACCACCTGGCAGAGGTGGAAGCAGGACGAGCAGATCTTCGATTTCACCGACCTGATCTCCGTGGCGCTGGAGAACGGCACGGCGCCGCCGACCCTCGACGGCGTGAAGGTCACAGCCCTGTTCGTCGATGAGGCGCAGGACTTCAGCAAGCTTGAGATGGCCCTGGTGCGGTCGTGGCAGGAGCAGGTCCGCGTATGCGTCCTGTCCGGAGATCCCAACCAGAGCATCTACGGGTTCAGGGGCGCCGAGGCTCACGCCTTCCACGATGCAGCATCTTTCCCGAAGGACAGAACCTATGTGCTTGGGCAGAGCTACCGCCTGCCGAAGAACATCCAGGCGCGCGCAGAGTCGTGGCTCGGGCGGGCTGACAGCGCGACTCCGCTAGACTACAAGCCCCGTGTCGGCGACGCCGGCCAGGTCGTCGCGGCCCAGGTGACGCTGTCGGACAGGAACGCCGGGCGCCTCGCTGACGAGGTAGCTCGCGAGCTGGAGCGCCTCAAGGATCACGAGGGCGACCACAGGCGCGTGATGATCCTCGCGTCGGCCGCGTTCATGCTCCGGCCCATCATCGCCGAACTCCGCAAGCGGCGCGTCGTGTACTGCAATCCGTATCAGAAGGATCGCGGGGACTGGAACCCGCTCAAGACCGCCCACACGCGCATCGTGTCGCTCTTCGCGGGGCCGTGCCCGTACCTGACGGGTGACGACGGGCCTGGCGGGCGAGAGCCGAGGCTATGGACATGGGGCGAGCTGAAGCGGTGGACCGACGTGGTCCAGACCAAGGGCCTACTCCTGCACGGGGCGAAGGCGAACATCATCGCACGCGAGTCCAAGAAGCGCGGCAGGGTCATCATCGACAACGGCGATCTCGAGCGCATCTTCGTCGATGCGGCATCTATCCGAAGGGATGTGATACCGATGCTGCAGCACAGAGCTCAGGTCCGCGAAGCCCTGGACTGGTTCAAGGTGCAGCTAACCGTGGCGCACAGCCGGGCGCTCGCCTTCGCGCTCGGTGTCGCCGCGCGCGACATCATGCAGATCATGGAAGAGCCCCGCGTGGTCGTTGGGACTATCCACTCTGTGAAGGGCGGCACGGCCGGCACCGTGATCCTCGCGCCGGATCTAGCGCAGAAGCACGCCGCAGAACGCGACGGGTCTAGTGAAGGGTTTGCCGGAATGGTTCGCCTTTTCTATGTCGGCATGACGCGCGCGTCCAGTAGGCTCATACTCCTCCAGCCGATGCGCCGCAACGGCCGACTGCTCCCTCACGTTCAATGGTAGGGCCTGCCAAGACACATGTACTCAGACAGCACGCACCTCTGGATAGGCGTCGATCCCGGCAAGACCGGCGGCATCGTAGTTCTCGACAGCCACGGGCTCTATGTGGCGCACACGACGATACCGCTCATCGGCATCGGAACGAAGCGCGCGCGCGTGAACTGCCGCGCCCTCAAAGACTGGTGGTTCACGGTCAACTGGCCTCCGGCCAAAGCGACCTGGGCCATCGAGCGCGTGAGTAGCGCGCCCACCGATGGCGTCGTGTCGGCGTTCTCCTTCGGCAAGGCGACCGGCGCTGTGTACGCCTTCGCCGAAACGATGGGGTTCTCCATCACCGAGATCAGTCCGAAGGATTGGCAGCGCGTGTATCTTCGCGGCCAGCGCAAGAACACACGGGCAGACATCAAGGCGAGCGCCGCGCTTGTCGCCGCAGACCGGTGGCCTCAACTGAGCAGGGACCTGCAGGTCAAGAAGAACTGGGGCCTGGCAGATGCAGCACTTGTGGCAGCCACCGCGCGAGTCACCGAGCTGGCGGGCGATAACCGTGGAGCATAAGGTCTGGTGCGTGTGTAACGGCGAAGGCTGGGTCTGGGGCCACGAGCTTCCGCACGATGCGGACTACGTGACAGACACGCGCTACCCGTGCCCGTATGACAGCGTCGTCGAGCCAGACGAGCCCCCAGGCGTCGAGTACATCTATGTCATCGAAAGCCGCATCAGGTCTATGAGCCGCGGCAAGCCGGGCGACTTCCTGGAGTGGCGCGCCGAGGGCTCGTTCAACGACCGCCAGGACGCCATCATGGAAGTCGAGCGCCGCGCAGCCCGGTGGGACGGCGCAGAGTTCATTGCCCGTGAGGCCGAGTATCGCGTCGTCGATGTCGTGGACTCCGAAGCAAGCTTCAAGTAGTTCGCTATCATCCAAAGCACCCATGAAGAAGACACTCAAGATCGAGTCGCGCTCAGTCGCGTCTCTCACGCACGACCCGGACAACGCGAGGGCACGAGGCCCGCGTGCAGTCGAGGCCATCGCCAACTCGCTCAAGAGGTTCGGTCAGCAGAAGCCTATCGTGGTCACGGCGTCCGGAGTCGTGATCGCCGGCAACGGCACGCTCGCTGCCGCGAAGCAGCTCGGATGGAAGGACGTTGCCGTTCACGTTACGGGCCTGAGCGGCCTGGAGCAGCGGGCGTTCGCGCTTGCCGACAACCGGACAGCCGAGCTGGCGTACTGGAACGAAACGAGGCTCGGTGCCGTGCTGGCGCAGCTCTCTGAATCAGACGACGATGAGCTCCGGGCTGCGACCGGGTTCTCGGCCTCAGAGATGGAGGCGCTCGCCAAGGCCATGCGCGATGACGAGGACGACGGAGAGCCCGACGCCGAAGACGACAAGGAGAAGGGGGTGTCTGGCAACCTGGCGCTGGAGACTCCGGACCCCGAGCATACGTGCCCCAAGTGCGCGTTCAAATTCTAGGATGAGCAAGCCAGTCGTCATCTCGACGTTCAGCGGGTGCGGCGGGTCTTCGCTCGGGCTGACCCGTGCCGGGTTCGAGGTGCGTGTCGCCTGTGAGTTCATGCCCAAGGCCGCAGAGACGTACCGTGCGAACGCGCCAGGCGTGATCGTCGTGGAGAAGGACATCCGCGAGATGACCGGCGAGGAACTGCTCAAGATCGCCGGCGTGAAGCGCGGCGAGCTTGACCTCTTCGAGGGCTCGCCACCGTGTGCTTCGTTCTCTCGAGCAGCCACGCACGGGCACAAGCTATGGGGCACGGTCAAGAAGTACAGCGCCGGCAAGCAGCGCACCGACGATCTGTTCTTCGAGTTCCTGCGTGTCGCCAAGGACATCAATCCACGGGCGATGCTCATGGAGAACGTCAAGGGCTTGACCCAAGGGCGCGCCAAAGTCTATATGCACGCCTTCATTCGCGAGATGATGGAGATGGGCTACCGCGTGGACGCGCGCGTTTACAACGCGGCACGGTACGGTGTCCCGCAGAACCGAGAGCGCCTGATCTTCGTCTGCCTCCGCAACGACGTGAAGGGCGAGTATGTCCCGCCTGAGCCGATCCCCAGGACGACGCTGCGCGAAGCGTGGGCCGGCGTTCCTAGCCCGTCGTGCGACGAAGAGCAGGGCGGCAACTACGGCCCCGGCACGAAGCTTGGCGTCCTGGCGAGGGTGACGCGCGAGGGTGAGTCTATGGAGAGGTCGCACGAGCGGATGTTTGGCAATGAGTCGGCGTACTCCCATATGCGCTTGCACATGGACAGGCAGGCGCCGACGATGACCGCCGTGGCTCAGTGCATCCATCCCAAGGAAGACAGGATCATCTCCATCCCGGAGCTTCGCCGCGTGTGCGGGTTCCCTGACGACTTCAAGCTCACGGGCTCGGCCGCTGACCGGTTCGAGCGACTCGGCCGCGCTGTGCCCCCACCACTCTATGAGCGAATCGGTCGCTCCATTCTCAAAGCCCTTTCCCAATGAAGACAGACCAAGACGTAGGTGACGGCATCAAGCCGGGGCCTTTCAACTTCAACGATCAGCACGTCGTGGATAGCTTTGACCGGCACGTCTCGCACAGCGTGCCAGGCTACGGAGACGCTCAGGATTGCATGGCCGCTCTCGGCCGGCACTTCGCACAGGCGGGGACCGCCATCATCGACATCGGGTGCGCGACGGGGACAACCACAGCGAAGCTATTCGAGGGCGGGTGGTCCATGCCGAAGGACTGCAAGGCGGTGCTGGTCGATCCGAGCTCAAACATGCTAGATGCTGCATATGCGAAGGTAGCCGCGGCTACCACGGGCTTACCCGAGCAGATCGAGACGTGCCGGGCGGAGCTTGGCAGCCCAGACCTCGATGTCTTCGACGGGAAGGCAAGCGTGATCTTCTGCGCGTTCACGCTCCAGTTCGTTCCGCCGGCCGCGAGGGTGGATGCGCTTGAAGACATGGTGGCCCTGCTGGCGCCGGGCGGCGTGCTGCTGCTCTTCGAGAAGCAGGTGCCGATCAACGCCGAGATGGTAGACCCGATGCGCCAGGGGCATCACGATATCAAGGAGCTTGAGGGCTACACGCGCGAGCAGATCGCGGCGAAGGACCGCGCGCTGCGAGGGGTCATGCACCCACAGAACCTTGCCAACTTTGAATACGAGCTGTCACGGGCCGGCCTTGTCGCCGAACCCGTGTGGCGCAGCCTGATGTTCGGGGGCTACGCATGTCAGAAGAGGTAGAACCAGATCCGGCAGCTACTCCTCGCGAGCGGCTCGACTGGCTGGACAAGCTCATCAGCAACCTGATCGAGCAGCGCAACGGAATAGCGGGCGGGCTCATGGACGCCAAGGTTCTCCATGGCGAACCTGTGTATGACCCCGCCAGGGAGGCGAAGATCGCCGAGGCGGGTCACGAGGCCATGCTGCCGGTTATCCGAGCAGAGCGGCTCAAGCACGCCAGCACCCGAACGCTGAACCCCGCTCTGCCGCTCCTGGCGGGCGGGACAAGGCCGAAGCTGGTAGCGGGACCGTGCAGCGTCGAGAGCAAGGACACGGCCGTACGGAGCGCCGCGATGGCGCGCTCGCTTGGTATCCCCTACCTGCGAGGGGGATGCTGGAAGCCGAGGACGAAGGCGGCAAGCTGGCAGGGAGCGGGGGATGACGCGCTTGGCTGGATCACGGACGCCGCGAAGGAGTTCGGGCTAGGCAGCGTTGTCGAGGTCGTGGACTCGCGAACGGCCGTGATGGCTCAGGCCATGGGCGTCACCGTGATGCAGGTCGGCGCGCGCAACGCTCAGAACTATGAGCTCCTCAAGACCCTGAACTCCATGAAGGCGCCTGTGCTCCTCAAGCGTGGCCCAGGCATGACGGTTGAAGAGTGGCTAGGTGCTGCATCCTATCTCGAGGATTGCCCGCTCACCCTGTGCGAGCGCGGCGTGTCGAGCTTCGAGAACAGCACGCGCAACATGCTCGACATGGCCGGCGCTGTGCTTGCGGCGATGCAGTCCGGGCGGCAGGTCATCATCGACCCGTCACACGCCACGGGTAGCCCGGCGCTGATCAAGGCGCTGGCTCCGGCTATCGCCGCTCTGCGGCCGTGGATCCACGGCGCCATCGTCGAGTTCCACCCCGACATCCCGTCAGCCCGAACGGACCAGGCCCAGGCACTGGACGGCGATGGCCTAATCGTCGTGGCCGATGCAATGTCAGCTACCCCTACGTGCAACGGGAGCCTATAGCCAGATGGCAAAAAGGCCGGTCAGGCAACAGATGGTCGTCGGTTCCCGAGTGGGTCCTGACGGTTATCACGTCGATGTGTTCAGGGACGATGCGGGCAAGCCCCGCTGCAACGCCAAGCTTCGCGGCAAGGACCAGAAGTGCCGCGTGTCCCCGATACTCGGTGAGAAGCGGTGCCGCCTACACGGGGGCATCGTCCAGCTCGGGCCGGCGAGCCCGAACTATACGCACGGGCTCTATTCGAGCTGGCGCGGCAAGCTAGGCATCCCAACGTCGGACAAGGCAGATCAGTCGTACCTCGACCTGCGAACGGGTATCGACTCGCAGATGTTCGTTCTCGACCGATGTGCGGAGCGCCTGGCTGAATCGGACTCGCCGCAGTTCCGGCGTACGGCGAAGGCCCTTATGGCGAAGGTGAAGGCGGCGCTGCTCGCAGGGGACGTTGACGGCCTGGCGGCATCTGTGAAGAAGCTCGATCAATGGATTCACGACGGCCTGGCAGAGGACACCGCGCTTCGAGAGATGAGCGCCGTGAGCTCCTCACTATCGAAGCAGATGGAAGGCGCGCACCGAGCACGGGTGAATGCGATGAACGCGCTGAATGCGGAGGATGCTGTCCAGTTCGTCAGCACCGTGGTTCAGTACGTGCGAGAGGAAGTCGGAGTCGAACATGCGCAACGTCTTATCACGCGACTTGATCGCGAAGTCCTTGGTTCACGTCTTGGAATCAAGCCACCCGGACATGGCGGCGAACCTGGGGATGGTCTCGACGACGAAGGATGACGACTACTGGTACCGGCTTCCAGAGGACAAGAACCACCTGATCAACGGAGACCCGATGTGCTCCGAGCTAGTCTTCTGCCGCGACGTTCTCGGCAACAGCGTGCCGGGGTTCGATCCCCTGAAGGCCAAGAAGGGCGACCACGGCTCGACCATGTGGCAGTTCAGCCGCCACCTAGTCCAGGCCGTGATGAAGCACAAGCGCGTGGCCGTCACGTCATCGCGCTCGACATCGAAGACGTATACGCTCGGGCAGCTCGTGCCGGCGTTTCTCTACTCACGCCCCAGCCGCGTCATCATCGTGGCGCCGTCGATGCGGCAGGTCGAGAAAGGCGTCATGTCCGAGGCCAAGGCGGCAATAGCGCGGGCCACCCGCAAGCTGCACTCCTCCTCGACAAGCGCCAAGGAGATCAAGCTTGATGAGCGGCACTGGGCGCTTGGCCTACCCTCTCGAGACCCGGATGCGATGCGCGGGTTCCACGCCTCACCAACCATCCCGTCGGATCCTGACGCCGACTTTATGAGCGCGGCAGACCTCGCCTGGGTAGCCGAGCAAGCAGAGGACGAGTCTGTGCGGATGCTCGTCGTGATCGACGAGGCGCCGGGCGTGTCGAGCGAAGCCTTCCGCGTTCTGCGCGGGATGCTGACGAAGCCGAACGTGTACCTCGTGATGACGGGCAACCCGTTCCTTGGCGCCGACGAGGATCACGACTATGTGCGCGCCTTCCATGAGGGGTCTTCGTTCCACAGGATGCGCGTGAGCAGCATCCCGCTTATCGAAGCGCCGGCGCCGGTGGGCATCGTGTACGACGAAGCCTGGGGTCACGTGCCGCAGTATCTCGTCAGCAAGAAGGAGATCGACAACGCCCGCAACGAGTATGAGGCCGGCGATCCGATCTTCCAGTCTGACTGGTGCGGCACTTTCCCGAGCGGGTCAACCGAGTTCAACGTAGTGCCGAGGGCCGCACTTGAAGCGGCTGTGAGCTCCGAGGACCGCAACCTGCGCCCGCTCGGGCCGCGCATCGGCGTAGACATCGGCACGGGCAAGCCGGACATGTGCGTGGCCTCGCTGTTCGTGGACGGCGTGAAGCGCACCGACTATGTCTGGGCGCCAGACGCCGACGACCAGGAGGGGCAGGTCAGCATCGCGACCACGATCCAGGCGCTCTGCGAGAAGTGGGGCGCAGAGTGCAAGGGGGTCGCGCGCGGCGGTAGCGAATGGGACGGCGGCGTGATCGAAGGCCCGCGCGTCAGCATCGACGACTCGGGCCTCGTTGGCGTCTGTGACATCCTCGCGAGTCGCGGGCTGTATGTAGACCGCGTGAACTTCGCACGAGGGGCGGCGGGCCAATGGCGGGATCTCATGGGCACGCAGCGGTTCCTGAATCAGCGAACGGAGATGCACTGGGCGGCGCGGCGCGGTTTGCAGGAGGGCGTCTTCGTGATCCCGAAGACCTTCACGCGCTCGTGGAACGAAGCAACGTGGACCTGCTTCGAGCGCACGTTCGACGGCAAGGGTCCGCTCATCAAGCTTGAGCCGAAGGAGAAGGTCAAGAAGCGGAATGGTGGGCGGTCGCCGGACACGTTCGACGCCGACCTGCTCGCGATGCGCGAGACAAGTCAGAGCCCGGCGTTCAGCCAGGCGGGCAGGCCCGTCCTCGCTGGGAAGATCAGCCAGCCTGTGAGAGCCGGCAGGCTCAGGCCGACTCGGCTGAAGGGCGGGAAGCGGCTTTAGCCTTCGCGGCCCTCACGCGGGCGCAGCGGGCCTTCTGAGACGCGCTAATCTTGGCGCGGGTCTCTGGGGTGAGATTCCTGCCCTTGCTCGACGCGCTTATCTTCGCGCGGGTCTCGGGGGTGCGCTTCTTGCCCTTGTTCGCCGCGAGAAGCTTCGCGTGGTGCTCGGGTGAGAGCTTCCTGCCCTTCTGGGCCGCGCTCATCTTCGCGCGTGTCTCGGGGGTGTACTTCCTGCCCTTGCCCGCCGCGCTAATCTTCGCGCGCGTCTCGGGGGTGGGCTTCTTGCCCTTCTGGGCCGCGCTCATGTTCGCGCGCGCCTCGGGGGTGTGCTTCCTGCCCGTGTTCGCCGCGACGATCTTCGCGCGCGTCTCTTCGGAGAACGGTCCATTCCACCCGCCGCCCACGAGGTTCAAGCACGCAGGGTCGTTGACCTGACCAGGACCGACGAGCGCCGCCTCAATCTGCATCGCCTCCTTGCGGCTGTGTACCTGAACGAGTATCTGCTTCTCCAGTTCGTCGGTGCCGTGCTTGGCGACGATGGCCCGGACTCGTGTTCCAGAGCCCCAGTACCCAGCATCGTCGAGGGGCGCGCACTTGCACATCCTGATGCCGATATAAAAGCGCCCCGTGCTCTTGCGCGTGATCTTGTAGACGTAGTGGTTCATGGTGCCGTGTGCCTAGAAGAAAGGTGGGCGCTCGGTGCCTGCCGCACCG
>TARA_R110000764_G_scaffold27859_3_pt1 | contig 16002 bp, 20 predicted proteins | sample TARA_R110000764 | Tara Oceans TARA_R110000764 (sample SAMEA4398111) | marine metagenome | biome: Polar Biome; feature: [SRF] surface water layer (ENVO:00010504); material: water (ENVO:00002006), including particulate matter (ENVO:01000060) such as... | depth 5 m | reverse complement strand
TACCCCATTGAAGGTAGCTGTTTAGCATATTGCCGCGCCAGACATTTTCAACATCAAGAGGCCCTTTTTGGGGCCTTTTTTTGTGCCTAATTAAACTTTCCTCCCCCCAATAAAAAAACCCCCAGCATGATTCCGAGGGTCAGTCGGTGCTGGGGGCTAATACTTCACTAGCAATGAAGCAGGTTCGGCTGGTGGGGTAACCAACCTATACAATCAGTACACAGGGAGGAAGATGTACTGACAATTATAATACTACCCTAGTACACTAACAAATGCAATACTATACATTAATTATTTAGTATAATTGACGTATGGAGAAACATTTGTTAGTGTCACAGTGTTCCATAACCAAAAGGGTAAGAGAATGAAGTTAAAATATGTAGAGAAAAGGACACGCAGTGCGGGGCGTGTTGTTTGGGTGGTAAATCCACCGCCCCATTTAAGGGATAGCGTCCAAGCTGAGTACAAACAGTGTGACGCGCTGTCGGAAGCTAACGAGTACGCTCAAGATATCCTTGATGCATACGACGATTATAAGAGAGGTATAAAAAGACAGGCCAAGGCCGCTGATGATACGGTTGATGGCTTGATTGGGTATTACAAAAGCACCAATGACTACGCAAAGCTAAGTAAGAACAGCAAGCACTTCTATCTGACAATGATAAAAGAGGCTCGCCGCGTTTCTTCTAGCAACGGTACTATATTCGGTGAGATGAAGTCCTCAAATGTCACGCCAGAACACGCTGACAAGCTGTACATGAAGCTCCAAGAGCTCAAAAGCCAGCATAGGGCCACTCACGTTTGCAAAGTACTACGCAAAATATGGTTTATGGGCATGAGAGCGGGCCGTGTTAAGAACAACCCGTTCCAAAGAATGAACCTAAAGGGGCTCAAGTCTCGTACAGTCTTGTGGCAACCTGAACAGGCGGATCTTTTCATTAAAACCGCCGACAAGATAAACATGAAATCTGTCGGAACACTGGCTCTGCTATGTTATGACCTTTGTCAGCGACCGGGGGATATGCGTCATCTTACTTGGGGCAGTTTTTCCAATGGGTGCATCAAGTTTCGTCAGGAAAAGACAGATACACTTGTAGAGATACCTGCATCACCTCGGTTGGCTAAACGCCTTACTAAGCTAAAGCCTAAAGATGTATCACCAGAGAGCCTTATCGTTATTTGTGAAGCCACAGGTAAGCCATTTGATCGTAGATTGTACTCAAAATGGGCCGCTAAGGTTCGGTTAGCCGCTGGGCTACCACCAGAGCTACAGATCAGAGATTTCAGACGCACAGGGGCCACAGAAATGGCCGAAAGTGGTTGCACTGAAGATGAATTGAGAAGTGTCACAGGGCATCAAAGCCGTGATGTTTTATCAATATATGTTCGCCCGACAATTAAGTTAGCGGCGGCTGGGGTTAATAAAAGATTTCAAGAGAGGAATGCATAATGAATAATGTATACTGCACAGCGGCGTGTGACACACCAAATTGTTACCGTAGGTACACCGACAACATCAAAGCGCAAATGCTAGGCAAAAGTGTTAGCCTGTTTGATTTCACAGATCATTGTGATGATCACACAATTGAATTCCCCGCTGAATTACCAATGGAGAAGTCATATGATTAGCGCAACCTATTTGAATCATATGGGGGATGATCTCACAGTTGTTAACTCGGCCCGAGTATCCTTCAAGAAACATCATGATAAATTTGAAAGCAAAGATCCAAAGCTGATTAATTATCTGGCTGAACATAAACACTTCAGCCCCTTCGGGCATTGCTTTGCGTCCTTTCATGTTAAGGCTCCAATATTTGTAGCCAGACAATTGGTCAAACATAAATTTTTAAGATGGTCAGAAGTTTCGCGAAGATATATTTCTGATGAACCAGAGTTTTATGTTCCCGCTCAATGGCGGGGACGTAGTGCAGATAAGAAACAAGGTTCTGATGGTGAGGTTAAACTAGGCACACTAGATACCGCAATCGTGTCAGACAGCCCCAACGAGGCACTGTGCGCCTACAACGCCTTGCTGAAGTCAGGTGTAGCACCAGAGCAAGCCCGTATGGTATTACCACAGTCTACCATGACGGAGTGGAAATGGAGCGGATCGTTGGATGCATGGGCCGATATGTGTAGGCTTCGTTGTGCTCCTGATACGCAACTTGAAACACAGTTCGTAGCTCAAGAGATCTCAGATGATATGCGTAGGTATTTCCCTTACTCATGGGATGCTCTGCTAGGCCCTGAGCTAATGTCAGGGGCCCTATAATGTACTGGCTAATTGTGCTCACGCTGTTGCAAGGGGGGTTGTACGCTAACCCCGTAAAACCTTTCCCATCGTTCGCTGATTGTCAGTTCGCCCTACACGGGGCGGAGATAGCCATTAAAGAAGAGCATCAAACGATAGTATGCTTAAAAATAAAACAGGAGAAAGGGCATGAGACAACCAAGGGACTTTCCTAGCTTTGTTGTTTGGGATAAATATAAAATATGTGATTGGTGTGGTAGAAGCACCAGAGGCAAAACCTACTATGATGATCCCGCTGTGGTTTACTGTACTTCCTGCCACACAGCACTTGAGGGTAACCCCAAGGATTTATTAAAGGCAGATGTGGATAAATATTGTGGCCCTAGCTAGTGTTATTTATCCAGAACTCCCACTTTCTTCAACTCCACTACACTGGGAGTCGAAAAGAGTAGGAAAATAGGCACTTGGTTGCGGGAGTAGGATTTGAACCTACGACCTTCAGGGTATGCGTCTTATCAATGTTATCAAGCACTTAGGTGTGTATGGTAGTGGTAAGGCCCATACCTAGTGTCACAACAAATGTATAAAAACGCCTGAGTTAGTGTTGACGGATTGCGTTTTTGGGTGTATAACAGCGAGGCCGCCTTGGGGGGGCCGAGCTATAGGTTTTAGGGTTAAAGGGATATGTATTCACGAAAAGAACAGTATGAAGTAATTAGCAAAGTAAGCGTCATAGATGACGATACTAAGCGGATCAATTGCCCGTTCTGTGGTGGTAAATATACTCTTACAATATCCAAGCGTGAAGGTTCTTTAATATGGAACTGTTATAAGGCATCGTGTTCCGCCTCTGGTGGTAAACGAGTTGGGTATGGATTAGATGCAATCAAGCGTAAATTCGATGGAAGTACTTCAACAGGTATATACAAACGTACATACCCCCTGCCCGAAGTAAATTCATCTGTAGAACATCACGAACATATTTTAAAATATATTGATGATAACAATTGTCGTAAGGCAATTGATGAAGGTGCTATAAAAATCACCTACGATCCCTCTAAAGACCGTGTTCTATTTTGGATGAATGAAAATTCAGGAGCCGTAGGCCGTTCTATGCAAAAGAACGTAAAACCTAAATGGTTATCGTACGGGAATACTCAAGGTTTATTGTCTGTAGGAAACCAAGATGTCGGAATAGTTGTAGAAGACGCCGCAAGTGCCTGTGCAGTGTATGCCACTGGTAAATACACGGGAGTGGCATTACTTGGGACAAATATATCCCCATTACAGCGCATTCAGCTAAGGTTGTATACAAAATTGATTATTTGCCTTGACAAAGATGCCTCTCGCAAGTCAGTAATGTTACTAAGACAGCTACAAGGGGTAGTTAGTTGCACAGTAAAATTTCTTAACCACGACTTAAAGTGTTATGGTGAAAAGGGGCTAACCAAGTTAATCGATGATTGAAAATAGAGAAAATAAAGAAGGGTCTTCCCACGGAAGAAAAGCATCTGATTGGAGTGATCCTCATCAGGCTCCGCCGTATTGGGTTGTTTAATACTAACAATCTAAATCAACAATCAAGGGATGTTTTACAATGAAATGCAGAGGGCTCGTAGTAATCGATTATGACTGTCCGAAAGGGTTTATAGAAGCGGCTGAAGAACAGAAAAAACTTCAGGAAGCCATAGACCAATTATGTAGAGGGAACCCCAGAGTAATCCACCACGAGGTAGATATTCGGGAACGTAGAGGCGATGCAAAGCCAGATATCAAGAATATGAAGCTACGATTAAGCTAAATTCTAAATAAAAATATAAGGTAAAACCCTTATGTAACAAGGCCCCGCCATCGTGCGGGGTTTTTTTTATGAAAATTCTATTGCTAGTACCCCCCACTAGGGCTATAATTAGTGCAATTACGAGCACTTACAAAAGCAAAAAATAGGCACTAGAATGGAATTGAAAATATTAAAGGGACTGCTGTCGGCAGAATTTTACAACTCGAATAAGTCTAACCTTAGCCCAAAATTATTCGAGGAAGAGCTACGGGATGTGTACATCTGCATCACTGAAGGGCACGAAAAATACACACAAGATCTCAAGATCGATGACGTTAAAGCTATCTGGTTTAAGAATAACCCCGTGGCTACAAGGTCAGAGAAAGACACTATTGATGATGTATTCAAGGTTATAGACAGAGAAGAAGCTTTATCAGACGGGATAGCTGGCGATTTAATCAAAGAGCTATGGAAACGTCATGTAGGGCATAAGATTGCAAACATGGGTATTGAGCTCACTGAGGGCGTACCTGATGCAATGTCTCGTCTTACCACACTTCTAGACAATGTTCGTGAAGGTGTGATGCCAAAAGATTTTGGTGACGCCACTACAAAAGACATTGAAGAACTGTTGCGGATGACATCGGATGACAGTCGCTGGAAATTTAACATAGCCACCTTATCCCGTAGCGTCTACGGCATTGGCCCCGCAGAGTTTGGAACAATCTTTGCGCTACCTGAGACAGGTAAATCAGCCTTCGCAATCAGTATCGTGTGTGGCCCCGGGGGGTTCTGCGAACAGGGTGCGAAGGTTTTGTATTTGGGGAACGAGGAAGAGACTAGGCGTACAATGCTTAGAGCCATGCAAGCTTGGAGCGGTATGACCCGTGAAGAGATTGTTGCCAACCCTCGCACTGCAAAGAATAGGTTCGCCGCAATTGAAGACCGCCTAGAGATGAAAGATATCCAAGAGTGGGATCTACAAAAGATTGAATCTTACATTGAGCACTTGAACGCAGACGTAGTCGTTATTGACCAAGGTGATAAGGTTCATATCAACGGCACCTTCTCAGCATCACATGAGCGTTTGAGAGAGTTATATCGCTCACTGCGAGAACTAGCCAAGCGTCAGCAATGTGCTGTCATAACCGTATCTCAGGCATCCAACGAGGCAAGAGGCCGTACCCGTTTATCGGGGTTCGATATGGAAGGTTCTAAGATCGGTAAGATGGCGGAGCTAGATCTTTGTATAGGCATTGGCAAACACGAAGCAGGTGATGTTGATGACAGTGATCCAGACAACACTCGCTATTTAACAATTTCAAAAAACAAACTGAGTGGATGGCACGGCACAGTAATTTGCAACCTACAGCCACAAATCTCAAGATATGTGGAGTAGTTGATGGATCAGGTATTAAAATACGAAAACATACAACAGGACGAAATTACTAAAAAAGTATCCAGTAATTTTGATTATGAATTTACAGGGGTTTCTGAATGTACTGTTCCTACTTTAACTGAGCTACCTAAAGATTTTGGTATTGGTTTGATTGTTGGGCCTTCAGGCAGTGGCAAGTCTACAATGCTTAAATTATTTGGTGAAGAAAAGCACCCACAGTGGCTCGACAATAAAGCTATTGTTTCTCATTTTGACGGGGCGGATGACGCACAAAATAAACTCAGTGCTGTAGGGCTAAACAGTGTACCTGCGTGGTTCAGACCGTATGAGATACTTTCAACAGGTGAAAAGTACCGCGCTAACTTAGCCAGACAATTAGGTAATGGTGCCGTAGTAGACGAGTTCACTAGTGTAGTAGATCGGTCAGTAGCAAAGTCTTGTTCCGCCGCTCTAAGTCGGTACATCAAAGGAAGCGACATACACTCAGTTGTATTTGCTTCGTGCCACTATGACATCATCGAATGGTTAGAGCCTGATTGGGTGTATGATACTTTGACTAGGGATTTTCTCCCGAGGGGGTATCTTCGGCGTCCCGACATTGAACTTGAGCTCATACCTTGCAGGGCGGAGTCGTGGGCAATCTTCCGCGACCATCACTATCTCTCAGGAAACCTCAATAAAAGTGCAAAACACTGGGTATGTCTATGGGGATCAGATGTCGTTGGATTTACCTCAGTGTTAACGATGCCCAGTGGAACGCTAAAGAATGCGTACAGAGGGCATAGAACCGTAGTTCTGCCTGATTACCAAGGGTTGGGAATAGGTGTCCGAATGAGTGACGCCATAGGTCAAATACACATTGAAGAAGGTAAGAGATACTTCAGCAAGACCACCCACCCACGCATGGGAGAGTATCGAAATAGATCCAGCAAATGGCGGGCTACTTCTAAGAACATGAAGGTGCGCTGTTTAGCAGGTGAAAATAAGAATTTTGATTGGGTTCCTAGAAGTGTCTTTTCTTATTCCCATGAATATATCGGGAGTAGCTTATGAAATTTCTTTTGACTAGGCAGGACAGCCACACATCAGAAATTATGGGAGCCGACACCGTAGCTCTATGCAAACTACAGGGCTTTAGCCCGAGGCTAGAGAACGACAGGCAGTCCCGAGAAGAAGCCAACGCATTTGGGTACAAGGCAGAGTTTGCCATAGCCAGATTATTTAATGCCGAGCCCCCTGTGATTAACGTCTTATCAGATGGCGGAGTAGACGTTTGGCTAGACGATATTCCTGTAGATGTAAAATTTACAAACGATGAGTACGGCCCGTTGATCTTTGATAGTATGCAAAAGTTTCGAGCCGAAATCGCCATCTTGGTTGGCCGTACAGATGATGATGATGTGATGTCAATAAACGGCTGGGTCACTCGTAAAGAGTTCAAACAAAAGGCTGACAAACAAAACTTCGGTTATGGGGATCGGCTTTTCTTACGCCACACAGACATGAATCCAATAGCTGAGTTGTGGCATTTTTTAGCAAAAAGGAAATGGGGTGTTGAATGAGAACAATTGTATTTGATTTAGAAACAACGGTTCAAAGGGATACAGGGTCAATTGATAATAGTTGCTTTAATCCTAAGAACAAAATGGTCAGTGCACACTGGCTAATAATTGAAGATGGGGTAATTGGAGACATTCATAGTCGAATGTTTCATCACAACGAAATCGAAAAATCTGATTCACCAGATGATTTTATTCAGGCACTGAAGTCCGCCAAAATTGGTGTGGCCCACAATGCAAAATTCGATTTGTTATATTCTATGGAAGCTGGGTTACCTATCCCCCCTGAAATGTATTGCACTATGATTGGTGAGTACATCTTTGCGCGGGCCCAACCCTTACCGAAGTCGCTTAAAGCTACAGCGGAACGGCGGGATGTAACTCGTAAGAAATCTGAATTAGTAGATGATCTATTCAAAAGCGGAACAGGTTTTGAGGCCATGCCTTTAGCCACCGTGATTGAGTACGCTGAAGCTGACGTTCTGTCCTGCGCTGAGATCTATTTAGATCAGCAAAAAGACTTACTAAAAGAGTCAAACAAAGGGCTCTTACCAGTGTTCACATTGATGAACGAAATGATGATGTTTCTTTGTGAAATTGAGCGCAACGGTATCAAAATAGATATGGATGCTCTTAACGCAGTTGAGAAAGACTTCGTTGCTGAAAAGATCCAAATTGAAAAGACCCTGAATGACATAGTTTCGTCAATCATGGGGGACACTCCTATTAATTTAAACTCAGGCATAGACATGACTAAAGTTGTGTATAGCCGCTACATTGTTGACAAGGATTACCACAAGCGCACATTCAATATCGGACTAGGCCCTAACGGAAAGCCTCTGTATCCGCCTCGTATGAGTGCTTCACAATTTGCTAACACTGTTCGTAAATCTACGCGCAGAGTAATGAAGACTGTCGGTTATCATTGCGATTTATGCAAAGGTAAGGGAAAGATCCAGAAGTACAAAAAGGATGGTACGCCGTGGATAAACCTAACCAAATGCCAACCATGTGATGGTCAAGGGTTTACTCTAACTGCAACAGGTCAGGTAGCAGGTCTGAAACTTATTCCTGAAGGGCCCCAAGATGCGGCCGTAAATGGGTTTAAAACAGATAAGCAAACCATTGAGCGGTTGCTAATACAGGCTGAGACAAAGGGTAACCTTGAGGCTATTCAATTTCTGACAGGCATCCGTAGGCTTAACGCTGTTAACACCTACCTTGATAGTTTTGTTACAGGGATCAAAACCTACACAAGACCAGATGGGGTACTACACGCTCAGTTTAACCAGACAACAACTCGTACTGGACGCCTGAGCTCTAGTAACCCTAACTTCCAGAACCAACCACGAGGGGGCACGTTCCCTGTTAGACGCTGTGTTGTTTCCAGATTTGAAGGCGGGGAAATCGCAGAATGTGACTTCTCTGGGCTTGAATTTAGAGTCGCTGGAGAACTGTCTAGGGATGCTCAAATTATTGACGATATTTTGTCTGGTAAAGACATTCATAAGCAGACTGCTTCAATTATAAACCAAGTACCTGAGTCAGAAATATCTAAAGAAAACAGACAGTTAGCCAAGCAATTTACGTTCGCGCCCCTTTATGGCGGTCTTGGTATGGGCCAACCCCCTCATGTTCAGGCGTACTTTAAAGAGTATTTTAATATTTATTCTGGTTTGAAGCGTTGGCATCAGACCTTGATGGATGGTGTTTTGAAAGATGGTCTTGTTCGGATTCCTTCTGGACGAGAGTTCTACTTTCCAAACGCTAAACGATTGCGCGGGGGACGGATTACCAATGCTACGGCCGTGGTAAACTATCCTGTACAATCTTTTGCGACAGCGGACATCGTGCCCTTGTCGTGCGTTCGCGCTTTGCGTGAATTTAAAAGGCTCAATCTCAAATCGAAACTAATTCTCACAGTGCATGACAGCATCGTGGTGGATGTGTTTCCGAATGAGAGGATGCAAGTTGCTAAGGCTCTGAAGTGGGCAATGAGCGAAGTATCTGAAGAGCTTGAAGAAAGGTTCAATTATAAACTTGTACTGCCACTCGACATCGAAATGGAAGCAGGAAAAAATTGGATGGATAAAGCACTAGTTAATGTTGACTAGTGACACTAATAGATGTAGATTAAACATCTTACTATGGAGAAAACAATATGGGCAATATCGCAGTAATCGAAAAAGCTGAAGAGCAAAAACTAGCGGCACTTCTTGGGGCTAATGATAAGCCACAAAGTGCTGACCGCCTTCCACAATTGAAGGTAAACACCATGCGTAAAGACGCGCAGGGCAGAAAAATTGAACAGGGGTTATTCTACCTCAATGGTATGGATGAACACATCTATGCTGAATCTGTTCGCATTCGGCCGCTATCTCAACTTTTCCAATGGATCAATTACGATCCCGAAGAAAATAAGGTAGTTAACAAAACTCTACTTATTCCAAACTTCCGCTGTGAAGCTCTTGATATGAAGGGTGGCACACGGTGTGGTAAACCTACCTCTAAAGTCCTAAAGGAACTGCCGAAGGAGGAACAAAAGAAGTACACCAACATTAAATGTTTCCGTCAACTGCGCGTACTAGTGTCATACAAAGGTGCAGATGCAGATGGAAATGAGGTGACTATAGAGAACCAACCTGCTATAATGTTACTTAAAGGATCAAACTTTAACCCGTTTGAAGACGAGTTTATTAAGTCGATCCCACGAGGCAAAAACTTCTACGACTACTGGGCAGACGTAAGTGCTGAAGAGCTCCAAAATGGCTCTGTGATATACTATGTCATGCACTTCAAACCAGATCTGAAGAAAGAGCTCTCACTAGACCAGCCTACCTATGACAGCATGAAAGTCATGGCTGATTTGATTGAACGCGAAAACAATGTGGTGGAAAAAGCCTACCAGAAGTCGTTGCGTGATGGTCAGTCTTACAGTGACGCTATTGATGCAGTTTCGGAAGTAGTTGGCGATGATCTGTCCGCAGATCTTCAAGACGATTAATAACTTCAGATTTTTAAGGGGGGCCTTCGTGCCCCTCTTTTTTCCCTCTGAATAACTGGAGTTATTATATGTCGATAAATACATTAGAAGCCAAATTGCGTATGACAATGGATAAGTTGTCTAACGGCCAACCTGTTGAATGTAAGGAAGAGTGGATTGAAGCCGCTGGTGAAATGTTCAAAGATGGTTTGCGTAGGCAATTAAATAGAAAAAACGATGCTTTTCGTTTACGTCCGAGTAATATTGGAAGACCTACCTGTCAGCTACAGATGGAAAAAGCTGGCGTAGAAAAATCCAAAATGCCGTACAATCATATTTTTAGAATGATGTTTGGTGATGCAGTAGAATGCATTGTTGAAGTCCTGTTGCGTGTTGCTGGAGCTAACATCACAGGTGGCAAGTCCAAAGCTGAATATAAGATAGCGGGCACTGTCATCACGGGTGAGAATGACATCGAAATCGATGGAGCTACCTATGACACAAAGTCTTCCTCTCCTTGGGCTTATGAAAATAAGTGGCAGGATGGATGGCACGGCGTAGCTAAAGATGATGCATTTGGGTATACAGCCCAGTTGCTGAGTTATGCTAAAGGCACAGGAACCAAGCTAGGCGGCTGGATCGTTGTTAATAAAAGCACAGGCGAGCTTAGTGTGGTGGAAGCAACCACCAATAAGCAAGAATTAGAAGATCTTGAAACACGAGTAGAGAACAGCATCAACCTTATTACCTCAGATGGGGAATTTAAGCGTTGTTTTGATCCTACTGACGAATACTTCCGAAAAGTACCTACTGGAAATAAGCGTCTGCACACAACGTGTACCTTCTGTTCTTTCACAAGTCATTGCTGGCCTGACGCACAGTATAAGCCGCAAACGGGGTCTAAAGCGCAGAACCCACGGTACTACTGGTATTCGGAATATAACGACAATGAAAAAGAGTAAATTTAACCCTCGGGCTAGGGCAATAGCCAATGGATACCGTTCAGGTCTTGAAGATAAGGTACAGACGGATCTTACTAATCGTGGCGTAGATGCGGAGTACGAATGTTTTCGTATTCCCTACGTTGTCCCAGAATCTGACCATTATTACACACCAGATTTTTTACTTCCTAATGGCATCGTAATTGAGACAAAGGGACGGTTTACTTTAGAAGATAGACGCAAACATTTGCTTTTAAAGGATCAGTATCCTGACCTTTGTTTAAGGTTTGTCTTCACCAACAGTAAGGGCAAAATCCGTAAAGGTAGTAATACAACATACGCCATGTGGTGTGAGCGGTACGGTTTTGCGTACGCTGATAAGTTGGTGCCTTTGCCGTGGATTAAAGAGCGCAAGAACACCTCTTCTTTAAAAATCATTAATGGATTGAGGAACGTAAAATGAGCGCGGATGAAGAAGAGTACATGGCTAACTCAGTCTCTATGGAAATATCCATAGATGAAGATGGAGTGGTTATGTTCAATGGTGGCTGGGGGTTTGACGATGATTACCCCCAAGAGGGCGTAGAATTCCTGCAAGACATTTTAGCGGGCGTCTACGCGCTAGTAAGCACTCAGCCAGAGAACGTAGTGGCGGCGGGCAGGATCGTTAGGTCAGCCCCCGGGTTTGATGGGTTTGCCCCGTCAGACAAGGACTTCGACATCATTTTTGAGGCAGATGATGAATTTGAAGAAAAGGTCAACGGTAAGGATCAAAACGACCTGAATATTATTAAATTTGATCCAAAAAAACATAGGAAACACTAATGAGCAAAGAGGAACAAAAAACTGTGTATGCTCACACATATCCCTACGACACCGTAATTGATGAAACGGTAAAACTTGCAGATACGCAAAACGCAGTGGATATGGTGAACCACCCACCACACTACACTCAGCACCCATCAGGGATTGAGTGTATTCAAATAACAGAACACATGAACTTCAATCTTGGGAGCGTAGTTAAATACGTTTGGCGTTGTGATGAAAAACACGAGGTGCCTATTGAAGATCTTGAAAAAGCTGAGTTCTATATTCGTAGAGAGATAACCCGCCGTAAAGTGAAAGCGGGTCTGCTATGAAACATATACATCAATTCACTTGGTTTAATTTATTTGACCAAGAAGAATGCGATGACATCTGTAATCTCGTGGATAACAACCCCATGAGTAAAGGGCAGGTGTTATCCGTAAAATCATCCTTAAAGGATAAATTAGCCAGAAATTGTAAGTTATCATGGCTGTACAGGGATCAGAATAATTCATGGGTACATGATAAAATTCAAGACCGTGTAGAGCACTTAAATGATAGATGGTTAAATTTTGATCTTAACGGTGAAATAGAAGCACTTCAGTATTTAGAATACGGGTTTGGTCAGTTTTATAACTGGCATACGGATTCTGGACACGAGCAAGTCGCAACAAGAAAACTAACCTGCATTATACAGCTTTCAGATCCATCTGATTATCTCGGCGGACGCCTACAAGTTAACTCACATACTCAAGCACCCAACGGTGCCTTTGTGAAGTACGCACCTAAAGCCCGAGGTACTGCAATTGTATTCCCATCGCATCTTATGCATCTCGCCCGTCCTGTGTGGATGGGTAAGCGCAAAGCGTTAGTCGCATGGTTTAGGGGTAACACCACATTAAGGTAAATATGAAAGATCACATTGAGGAAGAAATGACAAAAGTAAAAATAAATCTAGAGAATGACGCATTATTTGATGAACTGGGCCTAACTAGGCTTCGGGAAAGTTATATGCGGGACGAGGAAGTATCACCTCAAGAACGGTTCGCCTATGTAGCTGAAGCATTCGCTACAGATAGTGCACACGCTCAAAAGATATATGAATACGCTAGTAAGCAGTGGCTGTCTTTTTCGACACCTATTCTGTCCTACGGCCGTAGCAATAAAGGGTTACCTATATCTTGTTTTCTATCGTATTTAGACGATAGTGCAGAAGGTTTGGTGGACACTTACGGCGAAGTCTCTTGGCTTTCTATGCTCGGTGGCGGTGTAGGTATTCACGTTGGTATTCGTGGTGCAGATGAAAAATCTGTAGGCGTAATGCCTCATTTGAAAACCTATGATGCGGGGTCTTTGGCCTATCGCCAAGGCCGTACCCGTAGAGGTTCTTATGCGGCGTTTTTGGATATTAACCATCCAGACATTATTACATTTATGGAAATGCGGAAACCTACAGGTGATCCAAACTTCCGTACTGCAAATCTACATCATGGCATTAACATCAGTGACGAGTTTATGGAACTTGTTGAAGCGTGTATGCGGGATCAAAACCTTGATGATAGCTGGCCGTTAATCAACCCAAATGATGGTAAGATAACTGAGACAGTATCAGCCCGAGATCTATGGATGAAAATCTTAGAGCTTCGTATGCATACAGGTGAGCCGTATTTGGTGTTCTTAGACACGGCTAATAGAGCTATGCCTGAATGGCTAAAGGCTCTCGGTCTAAAAATTAATGGATCAAATCTCTGCACTGAAATCTTTTTACCTACTAGTAATAAGCGTACAGCGGTGTGTTGTTTGTCTTCATTAAATGTTGAGTACTACGATCTATGGAGCAAAGACCCTGAGTTTATTCCCGCAGTTATGGAATTCTTAGATAACGTTCTTCAGTATTTCATTGATAACGCACCTAAGCACGTTCACAGGGCCGTGTACTCAGCAATGCGTGAGCGTTCTATTGGCATTGGTACTCTTGGCCTTCATGCGTACTTCCAGAAGAAAAACATCCCACTTGATTGTGCGATGGCAAAAGTGATGAACAAGCAGATCTATATGCACATTAGTGAACAGTGCGCGAAAGGTGACGCAACATTATTTGAAAAGCGTGGGGCTTGTCCTGACGCGGCTGAAGTAGGTGTTAACCGCCGTTTCAGTCACTGGACTGCAATTGCGCCTAATGCCTCTAGCTCTTTAATTATGGGTAACACATCCCCATCTATTGAGCCGTATAGAGCCAATGTGTTTAGACAAGATACTTTGTCTGGTGCGTATATCCAAAAGAATAAATTCCTGAAGAAATCTTTGGCTGACTTAGGAATGGATAATGCTAAAACTTGGGCGTCCATCACAGGCAATGATGGGTCAGTCCAACATTTGGATATTCCTGACGATGTAAAGCAAGTGTACAAAACCGCACTGGAAATTGACCAGCGTTGGTTAATAGATCTTGCGGCAGACCGCCAACCATACATCGATCAGGGGCAGTCTCTAAACCTATTTTTCCGCCCAGAAGTTAACGTTAAATACCTACACGCTTGCCACTTCCTCGCTTGGAAGCAGGGCCTGAAAAGCTTGTACTATTGCCGCTCTGACAAGCTCAGAAAAGCAGACAAAGTGGGTATGCAAATTGAGCGGATACGACTTGAAGAAGATATTAATTTAACGGCAGTCGCAGATGGCGATGTTTGCCTAGCTTGTGAGGGATAAAATGGCAACTAAACTAAAACTAACTGACACTCGGGACTTCTATAAACCATTTAATTACCCGTGGGCTTATGACGCTTTTGTTCAATCAGAACAGATGCACTGGCTGTGGACTGAGGTTCCTATGCTGGAAGACACTAAGGATTGGCGTAACCGCCTGTCCACTGAAGAACAGGAATTTCTTACAAAGATTTTCCGCTTCTTTACTCAGGGGGATATTGATGTCTCTGGGGCGTATGTGAATAATTATTTGCCTGTGTTCCCACAACCTGAGATCCGTATGATGCTATCATCGTTTGCCGCACGGGAAGCTATCCATGTGGCCGCGTACAGTCATTTGATTGAAACTCTAGGGATGCCTGAGAGCACCTATAATGAGTTTCTTGAGTACGCTGAAATGGCTGAGAAGCACGACTACTTCAAGGATCTGCAAGGAGATGATGATCTACCTGCACAGATTGCTGGTTTCAGTGCCTTCACAGAAGGTATGCAATTATTCTCCAGCTTTATTATGCTGTTGAATTTTACTCGCCACGGCAAGATGCGCGGCATGGGTCAGATCATTGCATGGTCAATTGCGGATGAAACCTTGCACACCGAGAGCATGATCAAATTGTTCCGTACATATGTGCAGGAAAACCGTAGCTGTTGGAATGACGAGCTCAAGGCAAAGATCTACGCCATTGCAGAGAAGATGGTGGATCTAGAAGACCAGTTTATCGATCTAGCCTTTGGCGTGAGTGAAATGGAAAACCTAACTCGTGACGAGGTTAAGCAGTACATCCGCTACATCTGTGACAGACGCCTCATTGCATTGGGCATGAAGGGGATCTTCAAGGTGAAGCAGAACCCACTTGAATGGGTGGATGGTATGCTGGGTGTAACTCACACCAACTTCTTTGAAAACAAATCAGTAGATTACGCCAAGGGTGCCCTATCGGGTGATTGGGGTGATGTATGGGGGGCAGTAGATGAAGGAAAATAGTATGAATTTAGATCAACTAACTAAGCTGATTGAAGAGTGGGGTGAAGGCAAAGGTATTTTGCCCCACCCTAACCCTATTGCTCAGTTTAAGAAAACTCAGGAAGAAGTTAACGAGCTTCTAGATGGCATTAAAAAAGAAGATCTTGAAGAGATTAAAGATGCCATTGGCGATATATTCGTCACCCTCGTTATGCAAACCAACGCATGGAACCTTAGCATGAATGAATGTGTTCAAGGTGCCTATGATGTAATTAAAAAGCGGACAGGTAAGATGGTTAACGGCCAGTTTGTTAAGGACGCTAAATAAAAAAGCCCCTGAGTCAGAAGTTGACCCAAAGGCTTAAATTTAGTATAATGTATATTGCCCGTTATAGCTAGTGGGTTGGCCTCTGTCTCCGTCTAACCAACGGGTTAATGGACAGGGGCCTTTTTATTTTTATGCGCTCGTAGCTCAACTGGATAGAGTATTCGGCTACGAACCGAAAGGTTGCAGGTTCGAGTCCTGCCGAGCGCACCACCTATTTTATAACGGCCTTTCCTAGAGCATCAATTGTTTGCTCAATCTCAGCTTTACCTTTTCTATACCCCAAT
>TARA_R110000764_G_scaffold62914_1_pt1 | contig 16077 bp, 11 predicted proteins | sample TARA_R110000764 | Tara Oceans TARA_R110000764 (sample SAMEA4398111) | marine metagenome | biome: Polar Biome; feature: [SRF] surface water layer (ENVO:00010504); material: water (ENVO:00002006), including particulate matter (ENVO:01000060) such as... | depth 5 m | reverse complement strand
AGGCGGGGGAATGCCTGCCATCAATAGTACTAGTTAAAAAGGTACGTCAGATTTCTCTTCGGTACTGTCTTCGCTAGCTTTTGCCTTTACGTCTCCGCTAGAACACGATATTGCAAACTCTTTAGCAGCCCCGTACAATCTTTTATCTTGCACTGGACCTTCCTTTTCTACACTCCAACCAAACCAAGTTCCCTTGTCGTTTGTTTGTTGAACAGATTTTAATCTATACATGTGACTGTATGATGACGGGGTAAACAAACCATTCTTACCTTCAAGTTTAATACTGTTCATCATTGAGTTCCAGGCCCTACTAACTTTTAGTTGTGTAGATTTCATAGGTATCAATGCTGTCTGCATATCCTCAGTAAGTACATAGTACGATGCAGTGTTCTCAAGATAATTACCATTTGGTAATCGGTCTTTCCAATCAGAGCCTCGCTTTGCTTGTTCAACAATACCACTATTAACTGCATGGGTGGCAACTGGTGCACTGCTACCTTGACCACGATCGCTCCATTCAAGGTACTCACGTTTATAATAACAAGGCACTACTAAAACGCCTTTCTTACCATCAATTAAAGTCTTAGAGGCACTTTGAAAGATCATTCCAGGCTTAGCCCCTTCAACATAACTAGCATCGTGCTCGTTTACTTGTGGGGATAGCTGTCCTAATACTTTTAAAAAAGGCATCTGAAAGTCACCCATAGTCATATTACTAGCACCAACATCGGCGTCAGCTTCAAACATGTTGCCTAAAGCAACTGCTGTGTTTTCTTTTTTCATTACTTGATTCATGATTCGTTCTCCTTGTTTCTATGTTTTCCGGCTTATTTTTGTTTGATCTTTAATAAAAGTATTAAAGATTTCCGAAGGCATATCGAGGCCGGCCTCGATACGCTCCCGGTAGAGAGCTTTCAATGTCATTGACTCAACTTTTTGTTTTTGGTTGGGCTGATAACCTGATTGCTCTGCAAGGTCTAACAATTCGTTAGCCCTTGTGTCTTCTCCTCTACCAAACACTACAGAAACTTCATTTTTAATGATGTCTCCTAAGCCTTGGTCACGAAGCCATTGATACGCTGATTCAAGGTTGTCTTTAGGTATAGTACAGCTGTACGTTTTCTTGACGTCAACCCCTGATCCATCAGCTAATTTCAAAGATGACAATCCCTGCTCCGCGAGCAAATTAGGAATGATCTCTGAACTAATTTTGTCTGCTTGTTCTTTTAAATCTTTAATCGTCATCTCATGAGAACTAATATTGTTTTCTAAACGTGCAAGTTCATTACAATATTTTGCCAAAGACTGTATGTCTGACTTCTCAATTAAATCTTGTTTATCATCCTCTAAATCAGATAATATAAGTTCGTCACTCATTTCTTCCTCCTTTATCGTGTATGTCTATCCGTAGTGGATAGTATTTTCTTTCTCGCTTATCCCATTTTAATAGGTTGAAGCAGCCATTAGTAATATCAGAAACTATTGCAGTTGACAACCCTATAATTGCTGGATCGCCAGTGCATAAAATATAATCATGTTCTTCAAAATCTCTTAAGTTCTTTTGCATCTTATGTATAAAAGGACCACTAGAAAAAATCATTTGTGAATGATGCGGTAAACAAATTACTAAAGCACCATACTCAGACGCACCTAATATATTAATTGTTTCCGGTGGATGTTGTAAAACATACACCAAGGGTGCGTTAGGATTTTTATCTTTAAAATCTAAAAAGTCTGCTAAACTTCTTCGGTCATACAGTTCATAAACTGTTATATTTTTTGTCATTTATTTTCTCTCTTTGCTTCTTGACTTTTAATATAAGCATCATTATATATATGTCAAGAAAGAATTTAAAATAAATTATGATAGATAAATATAAGTTCAAAACTAAACCTTTTGATCATCAAATGCAAGCCTTGTATAAATGCTGGGCGCAAGAATCTTATGGCCTGTTTATGGACATGGGTACTGGAAAATCTAAGGTTTTAGTAGATAATATAGCTATGTTGTATGACCGGGGCGCGATCCGCGGTGCGTTAATCATTGCCCCTAAAGGTGTCTATAAAATTTGGAGTGATAATGAAATACCTAGTCACATGCCAGATCATATAGAAAAAACTATGGTTTCCTGGGATCCAAATATAACTAAGAAAAAACAATTAGAACTTGACACCTTATTTGATGGTGACTCTCAACTTAAGTTATTGATTATGAATGTAGAAGCTTTTTCTACAAAAAAAGGACTGGACTTTGCTGATAAATTCCTTAGCATATTTGGTGGAAGAGCCTTAATAGGAATAGATGAATCTACAACAATCAAGAGTCCGACAGCTAAACGCACAAAAAATATTTTAAAACTAGGGACCTCAGCGAAATACCGTAGAATCTTAACCGGCTCTCCCGTTACTAAATCTCCCCTTGATTTGTACACCCAGTGTGCATTCTTAGATCCTTATCATCTAGGCTTTGGATCTTACTATGCTTTTAGAAATAGATATGCAGTTATGGTCCGTAGAACTTTTAGTGGACGTAGTATAAATTTAGTTACTGGTTATAAAAATACTGCTGAGCTTAGTGCAAATTTAAAAACTTTTTCATATAGAGTTGCCAAAGAAGAATGTTTAGATCTACCACCTAAAGTGTACACTAAACGCGTGGTCGAACTAACTGACGAACAAAAAGATATGTACAATACTATGAAGCGTGCCGCGATCGCACATCATGACGGCAAACTTATGACTACTGAATCAGCGCTTACAACTTTAATGCGACTGCATCAAATTACTTGCGGCACATTTAAAGCTGACGACGGTACCATTACTCCTTTAAAAAATAACCGCATCACAGCTTTAACTGATTGTCTAGAAGAAGTTAATGGTAAAGTAATTATTTGGGCAACTTATCGAGAAGACATAAAAAAAATAGTCGAAACCTTAAAAAAAGCTTACGGAGAGGACTCTACAGTAGAATACCACGGTGGGGTGGATACTACCCTCCGGCAAGAGAACATTGTCCAGTTTCAGGACGTTGAGGGCCCTACGCGCTATTTCGTTGGAAATGCACAGACTGGGGGCTATGGAATCACCCTGACAGCAGCCAACACTGTAATTTACTACTCTAACAACTACGACTTAGAAAAAAGGCTCCAATCAGAGGATCGCGCACACCGTATCGGCCAGACTGGCAGTGTTACTTACGTGGATTTAGTCGCAGAAAAGACTATAGATGAGAAGATAATAAAAGCTTTAAAAGAAAAGGTAGATTTAGCAAATGACGTTATGGTTGAAAGAGATATTAAGAAGTGGTTGGAATTTTAAATTGGCCAATATTCATATTGAGTTTTCCCATCTACTCTTAGTGCTAACAATCGTTCCCGTCTTGGTGCTGTTTTCGATATCGAGCAATGTACCCACCCTGAATTTGGATCACCATCAATATAAAACTCTAGGATCAATTGATCATAATCACAATTTTCTTTAATCCAATTAGCTAACTCTTTATTATCCACTCCATGAATTTCAAAGTCTGCTGCCTCACCCTGGGCGTGTTGTGACTTAGCCGAAGAACCGATAGCTTCGCACAACTCTGGGCTTCTATAGCCTGAAGATATCATAACCGGTTTACCAAAATGCTCGCGCACTGGTTGCAGGATGGTTTCCGCTAGGTGAATAAGATTTTCAACAGCGTTTGTTTCAGGCTTGTTGTGTATGCCTTTACGAGTTGCTGTTTGTGATTTAGTTAATTCTTTTAAAGAAAAATTTTTACTGAGCTCCATTAAATTGCCCAGACATACCTGCAAACATATCATCAATTTCTTGTTGCTGTGAAATTTGTTGCTGGTTGTTATCTTGGTTTATATCCACAGGAGCCGGGCCACCACCAGGATTATTTTGAAGACCAACATTTTGATTTCCTTGGTAAGGGACCTCACCTAGCTGCGGAAGAAATCGCGGGCCACCTTGGTTTTGCTCTTGGGGGACGCGTTGGTTTTGGCCAAGTAGATTTTCCAGAGCACTTAAGTCAGGCAATTGCTGAGGCATTTGTGCATTGCCTACTCCACCGGGAGGAGTGTTTGTCATTCCACCACCGCCATTGTTAGGAACTAAAACTTCTTGTGAAGTGTAATTATTAGATAAACTTTGTTTGATAGTATCAAAAGCACCTTGCATGGCGCCTTCCATCTCACCATAACTACTATTAATAGTATCCATAATACCAGACATAGCACCACCGCCGCCGCCGCCGTTGCCGCCAATACCTTCCATAAAGCTTGGAAAGCCACCACCTATGCCCATACCATTATCCATACCACCAAAACCCATCATTGATCCCGGTCCTTGGGTCGCTGCAAAATTACCCCCATACCCGCCGCCCCCTTGGTTCAGCGTAGGTGTAGTAGCAGATGCGTTTTGTTTTAATAAACTGTTAAGATCTACCATTACTTACCTTTTTTGGCTAAGCCACCTTTAGCAGCTTTCCATCCTGATTTCATATCCTTATACGCTTTTGGACTAATAGTGCTGTTCTTTTTAGAACGACTATTGCCTTTGTTTTTACGTTTGTTAATATTTTCTACTAAACTCATGTTACCATCCCTAATAAACCTTCTATAAAAATTAAACCAACGGCCCCCACCGTAGTTAAAACAACCCAATAGATCTTATCTATCTTACCACCCAAAGTTTCGATGTCACGATGTAAATGCGATACATCGCTCTTTAAATTGTTTAGATCTCGTTTCACGCCAGTTATATGCCCTTGTATTGAAATTATGTGTTCGCGTTCAGTCTTAGGTTCCATTTCCATTAGGCAGATCCCCGTTGTTTTTGACGAATAAGTTGTTCGCTAGGTGATAATAAAGCAGTCTCGTTACTTGTCAATCCTGTTGCTTGATTTATTTGACCTTGGCCCATTACTGTTTGGTTAGGGACAGGTGTTTCTTGAGTATCAGTAACATTTGAAGCTAACGGTTGAACCGGTATAGGTGCAGAATCCGTAACGTTTTCAGCCATAGGTATAGAATCAAGATCTAGTGGTATTTCTGGTAAAGGTTTTCTATCTGGATCAACTCTTTCTTCAAATCTCATGTATTTAAATTCATTTATTACATCTATTAAATCAAATTTTGGATATAGATCATCATAGCTTACAGTAATTCCGTTACGTGCGTACTCTGCTACTAAATCTTCAGCTCGTTTTTTTAATGCGTCCTTACTAAAAGAAACAGGTGTAAATACACCATTCATTAAATTTCTTAAGTTAGGAACGTTACGACCAGTTGGACCAAGTACTTTTTTAATTTGATGTTCTTTTAATAATCCAGAAGCTAAAGATTTTTGAAACATTTTATGAATAGCAAACTGTGCTACAAAAGCTTCTTCTTGAATATCTCTAAATTCATTTGCCATTACGTGTCCTTTTTGTCGACCAAATTCATCTAAGATAGGTCCGCGCTCTAATGCATTTGTTTTACTAAAGAAATGTTCTGTTTGAAATGCAGCCCCTCTAATTTTTCTTATATCAATAGCTTTATATTCAAGTGCAGATATTGGATCAACGTTCATAATAGAACCACCCATTAATCTTATAAGTACATCACCTATCTCCATAACTCTACCACCTTTAGTGTCTAAAGTTAAAGCACCCATTACTTGACCGGCAGATCTTACAAACCCAGGTGCAATTGTCTTAAGTGTATGTGCAATAGCTTTGTCTCGTTGGTCTGCAGGAGAATCTAATTCACTAAATATTCTATTACCATCTCTAGTTAAACCATTACGTGCAAAAATATCTAAGATAGGTTCAAGCGCAATTGTCTCTCCAATAAATGGATCAATTAATTTCATAAACGGACCCATTTGATCAAAGAAACGTCTATTTAATTCTGAATCTACTTGCGAAGGGTCTAGTCTAGTATTACTTAAATTTCTAATAAAGGATTCAACGGGGCCAACTAAATAATTATAAGGATTATAAGTTGAAGCATCGAAAGCTTTAAATGTACCGTTTTCATTTTGTTTAGTAATTGGAATTAAAATATGATCGTCTACAAAGCTTGGTCCTAAATCATCTTGATAGGCTCTAAGTTTGTCTTCATCAACGCCGGTCATTGCCATAGCTAATTTTTGTGCGCCGTGATTAAAGCCGTACATAGTTGTAAACTGACCCATTAATGCTCTATAGCCCATAGCTTGCAATCCTGGATTGTTAGAACCAATCATCTTCATTGAAGATGCTGTGGTTGAAAGAGAAGTTCTTATCATTTCAGCCGGGAAAGATATAAAATTACCAAGAGGTGCTTTTCTTAAAGCTTGAATAACCGGTGGAACACGACTGTAAGTAGGGTAAGTTTCTCTTAATAAATGTGCACCCATTTCTTCTATGCCTTCAGCCAATGTTTTTTTAACACCGTTTTGCATTGGTACAAATTCACGACCAACTTGAGTTCTAAAAAATTCTGCTACATCATCTAATGATTTAGTAAATTGTGTTAATTCTGACATGTAAAACTCATGGCCGTATGCTTTCCAAACATTATCACCACCAGCATATAATCTTTGAACTGTTTGCGTAATCTTAGTTTCACCAATGCGATTAGTAAGAGCTGCAATAGTACCAATTTTTGGCTCACCGTTTTTTCCAGTTACGCTTTTCAAGTCTTGAAGAATACCACCTAATTCATTGGCTACCACGTTTTCATCTAAAACCCCTAATTCAATTTTTCTTTCAATCCATTTAATTAAACTGCTTTCGTCTACTCCTGGACCGGCACCAAAAATATCATCTAACATTATTTTAAAGTTTTGTGTAACACTAGTGTTGCCACCAATATGACCTACGTTCATGGCAAATAAACCAGCAGAACCAAAGTTACGCATTTGTGTTGCTGGGGAGTAAAGTGTTTTACCTCCTTGAACCATTGATTTCATAGCTAAAAGATTTTGATACCATTTTTGTTTTAACATACCATCAAAAAGACTATAGCCCTGTAGTTGAGCAACTATTTCTGGGGAACCATACTTACCTAGAATATCTGAAGGTAAAAAACCAGCACCTTTAATATCAGACACCCTTTCAGCGTCTCTTATTTTACCTATAGTAAGAGCTTCATCTGAAGTATTAAACAACCATTTGTTGTCTGTACCCATTTTACTAAGAGCATCTAAAGCTTTCTTTTGTTGTGTACTAGAAATAATATTTCCGGTTGTTTGCATTAAACTGTTTTTAAGGCTTGTTTCTTGACCCATTAAAGTTCTAATTACAGCAGGTAGTTCTTGTCCGGTAAATATTTCTAAAGGATCAACCAGGTTTGGTACACCAGAGTTTTCTAAACGATTAACTATTTTTCTAAATGCTCTAATAGGGTCTTGCATTTCATATCTAGCAACATGCATCATGTCTCCCACTCTAAGTTCAGCTAAACTATTAACCGCTGAAATATCATCTAAAGCTTCTGGAAAAGCTTTTCTAGCTTCAGCAATTTGATCTGGTTGTTTTAATAAATATTTAGCAACGTAGTTTTTAGCAGCCAACACTGCATCCGCTCCAGGACTAAAGCTACTATTGGTAAACATAGCAAAAGATTTTCTCATTTGACCGTTTATGTCAGCAGTTAATAATTTTTTAAGAGAGTTTCCTTCAGGTAATAAATCTTTAAATTCGTTGTTTAATTTTGTAACGTACTCTTTTAATTCAGTAGCGTTTTTTCTTAAAGGTGGTGAAACATTTTGTATTTTTATATTACCTTCAATAAAATCTAATACATCATCAAGATATTTTTTTTGAATAGCTCCATACTCACCCCATTGTTTATGCTGGTCTTCAAATACTTTAGCCATGTTGTAGCTAACCCGTTCTATACTAGAATACATTTTATCAATCGTTCTAGATTTTGCTTTAGTCATAGCATCTGCAGTGTTTTTTAAACCAAAAGCATCTTTAGTTAATTTACCTATGTCTCTAAACATTGCCAGCTTGTTGTCAATACGTGCAAGGTTAGCGTGTAATGGGTCAGCGTTATTTACAGTGAAGTTACGCCACGCTTGAAAGTCAGGTAAACCACCGCCTTCACCACCAAATATTTTTGGTATGTTCTTAGCAAAAGTTGAACCTGGTTGATAGATAGGCTGAATAAATTTATTAACCGCAGCGTTTTTTACATCGTAGGCAGCTAAAGCTGCTCGAGCAAATACATTTTTACCAACAAGAGCTGCAGTGGTTTGAATAGCACTAGCAGTTTTTTGTCCAGCGCTACTGATACTTTTACCAATTACCGGAATCATTTTTTGCGTGTAAGGAACCTTACCTGCTAATACGTCAGCCGCTAGCTTTAAAGGAATCCCTGCTAATTGCAAAGTGCCCCCTAAAGCAGACCGGTTGATTCCAGGTATAGTTTTTAAAGGTAGGCCGCCAACTTTTTTTGTTATACCCCATATAGCTGGACCGGCTAATGGAAACAAACCCCCGATCAGCGCTCCGTCGGCCGCGAACCGTACTCTATTTCTAAAGTTAGCTTTAGCTAATTCAGCGCCGGTTAAATTATCTGTTTCTTCTGGTTTTCCTGGAAGCAATGTGGTGTTGTCTGAACCGATCATTCGTTCTAAACTATTGTAAGGACCACCCGCTGCAAAATCAGCTGCTCCAAAAATAACCGCACCAGTACCTACGCGTTTAGCTAAGTTAGTAAATCTTAGGCCTCTAGTGGTTTGTCTAGCTAGGTCAGTATCAACATACCGAGTCATAGTATTTATACCTTTTACTCTTAATGCTTTTTGCGCACGAGTTAAAATTTTACTTACAACTCCACCAGGTACACCAAATTCAACTAGAACGGAAAGCATGTCACCTAAAAAAGTTTCTGGTTCATTTATACTTTTTTCTTCATACATTTCTCTAAGCTTACCGCTTAAATTAGTATAGCCACCTAAATCAATTCCACTTAAAACTAAATCCATAGTATTAAAACTAAGGTTAGTAAGACCTGTATCTATTGCTCGATTAATTTCTTCAAACCCGTCTATATATTTAGCTTCATCTGCTGTTGCCGCTGTGGGTGCAAACGGTGTAAGTAAATTCTTAGCAAGAACAGGGTATCTTTCTTCAAAAGATTTAGGGTCTCCGCTAGACATTTTATTTTGAATGTCATTAGCAATAGATCCCATAATTAAAGGACCCATGTTTAACTGTTGTTTAAATTTTTTATAAAAAATATTTTCACCAAGAAGTTTTGGAGAATCACTTAGCTTCCAATTAACAGGTCGAGGGTCTCTTAAAGATTCTGCTATTTTTTGTTTTACATCTTTAACATCTAATAAAACTTTGTTGTATTTAGTTCGAACTGAATTAGGCATGCTTCTTAAATCTTCTAAAACTTTTCTTTCTTCTTCACCACCCAACAAAGTTGACATAGCCATTTGTTGTTCTGGTTTAGCAGATAAAATTTTATCCATGTTTTCTTTAGCTCTAAGTGTTTTTTGTACTTTCAGATTAAGATTTTTTAAATAATCTCCATAGATAGTTTCGCCTGTAGGTATGATTGGTTCTTGATCATCTTGAACTAGTTTTCCGTTTCTAGTTCCACCTGAAAATAATTTTCTTACCGTACCACCTTTTGCAAAATTAAAAGTACCGTTCTTTATAACATCATCGAGCACCTTAGCTTTTGGTGGAATACCAAAAGCAAAACCTGCTTTTTGAGCTTCGCCAACTAAATCCATTCCATACTCTTTTAAATATCTAGCTACTTCATCCACACCATACCAGTCTTCTATGGCTTTTCTGGTTGGAGGTAAAATAGTAACAACATCTTCTGCACGTAGGTCAACTTTATCAGCAACATATTTGTTGTAAGATTTCATAACATCGTCTATATTTTTTGTACCTGCTGGGTTGGTTGGAGTTTTTAAACTTGACAACATCCTGCTTAAATAGCTTTGGCTTGCTCTAATAATCTCTCTGTTATATCTAGCGTTTTCCGGAGTAACAAAATTTGCATAAGAAGACAAATTAAATCTTGCTGCAGTCACTATGCTTACAGGTTCGTGTACATCCATACCATCATCAGCAAACGCTCTAGCCTTTACTTTCATAGACATTTGCGTTTGGTTTGGACCTCTAATAATAATATTGGTCATTCTATCAGCAGCAGCTTTATATGTTTCAGTCTGGCCAAGATAAGAATTTCCTCCTGTTTTTCTTATGTCTTCAAAAACTTCATTGGCTAAAAGTTTATTTGTTCTTATTTTACTAAGTTGAGTTTTTCCATTAACAGTAAAAGTACCACCATCTAAAAGACTTAAATAATTTGTCAATGCATAACCAGCTTGAGAAGGAGATGCATTACCACCTAGAATTTTTTGAACTTCCGCTATGGGGGGTAGCTTTCTATTTTTAATTATATACTCTTTAACAGATAAACCACCTGGTAATAAAACAGAATTGTTTGCAAGTTTATTAATTTTTATAACTTGATCAGAAGTTATACCTTTAACCCCCCGGTTATCCCACGCTAGTTGTAATTTTTTTAATTGTGCTTCGGTTGGTTTTTTAAAAAATAAAGCGTTGTTATTAGTTTGTATTCTACCTGGTTCTAAAATTTCATTTACAGATTTAAGAAAAGTATTTTTTTGACCAGTTCTGTTTACTTCGCTACTAAAAGTTTTTGTTGACGCATAACCTTTAATGTTTTTTTCAAAGATAGACTGCACTTCATTAGGGGTTATTTTATTTCCTTTAAGTTTTAAAAAATCTTTATACTTTCCTAAAGACCTTTGAATTTTAAATTTTTCGTCACCTGTTAAGTCGGCAAAGTTTTTTGTATAAAAATAACTGTCTGGATCTGCAAAAGTAGGTTTCTTATTGTACCCATATAAGTCAGGTATTTCTATTTTCCCTGATCTAAAACCTTCATATAATTTATTTATTTCTGGATCTTTTGGTTTAAATAAAGCTTGTTGTATTTGGCTATTTCCAGTAGTGCCTAGCTCTACTTTTTTATTGTAATAAGGGTTATAAGAGCCATCAGACATATAAGCAATGTTGTCATTTTGAAAACTTGCTTGACCAGTCTCTTCATTAAAAATTAATTTACCTCTAGTATTTAATTCAAGTTGAGCTTTTACAGCTTTTGCTTCTGCAGGTCCTACTCTTTTCATCAACGCTTGAAAACTTGCTGGTACTAATTTGCCATTTTGTATAAGTATTTTAGATCCTTTATAAATTCCTTTAAAAGCACCTTGTGTAATTGCACCACCAACTCCAATAACCGGAATCAGTTCAATACCTAAAGACGTAAGCACAGCACCTGTAATATAAGCCCCGTCATTATCTGCAGCACGGTTTAGAAGAGCGTCTCTTTCTCTTTCTAAAACGGGAAAAATTCCTGCCGTTTCAGTACCGTCTTCATTTTTTGTAACAAATGAAAATAATTTATTTTTAGTTTGTTGTAATTCTATTCTTGCAGCATCAAGTCGCGCAAGGTTTGGATTAACTCCTCCAAAAGGATTATTTTTTTGCTCACTTGTTAAAGATCTACTTACCTCACGATTAATTAAATCGTATTTATCTTTAGCTTCTTTATAATTATAAAATGCAAGCGGCTGCGTTGTTTTAAGTACCGACACATTGTCAGAATTATTCATAAATTGATTAGGATCGTAAGTTAACGTGTAGCTAGCCTTTGCAAAATCAAGCCCAAGATTGTCGTTAAGTTGACCCGTGTATTCAGAAAAAACTTCATCGTTAAGCTGTAATACAGTATCACCTTGTAAAAAATCATTGTTTGTACTTTGCAACATACCCGAAACAAAAGAATTAGTTTCATTTTTGTCAAAATTAGGACCAGTATCAGAACTGTCTTTGCTAAGTTCCCATTCTTTAGCAGCTTGATAATTAGCAAAAGAATTTCCAGTGTTGTTGTTTATTGCTTTATATAAATTTTTATTGTTTCTAAAATCTTCTATAGTGTATTCACCTTCGTATTCCCCTTCGCGGGTTAACATTTTATGTTTGTTTAAAAAATTAAAAGCATAGTTAATAGCCTGTCCTTGAGCATAAGAACCCCTACCTGCGTCAGTACGCATGTTTAATATTTTATTAAAATCTTCAGAACTAGTATTTTGCCATCGACCCCATTCGCGATCCGCGATCGGTGTTTCAGAACCCACCAAACCCTTAGTAAATTTATTTAAAAATCTACTAGCCTTAGTTAATGGAGCAAAATCCATTAAATTACCAGTATTAGTTAAAGTCCCGTCGTCTAGAAGCTTTACTTCGTTTTCAGCATACCGCTGTCCTCTATAAAATTCTTCTTCAGCCATTTAAGCTACCTGTGTTGGTAATTCTAGCTCTGCATTATATTTTTGATTAAAGCGAACTATGTCTTGTGGTGTTTGTAATTGTGCAAAATCAATCATTGCTTCTTCGCTATTTAAAATTAATCTAATAACGCTGTCGTTTACTTCTGCTGGCAACCGTTTACGTAGTTCTTCGTAAGTCAAAGGCATGCCTTGGTCCGGGCTTGATTCTGACGCTTCCGCTTGCATAATAGGAACTTGATTAGGATCTTGTACCGGTCCACTGCCTGGTTCAAACCCTGGAGTAGGTAAAGCATTAGGCATATCAGGATCCATAGAACCACCCATTGCACGTCCAACACGACCACCTTGAGAATTTTCTTCTCGCACTGCTCCAGGCCACGGCGGAACATAATTATCAATAAGACCAGAAGCTTCAAAAACTTCTTTTGTTAATTTTTTTCTAATCTCAGTTTCGCTCATACCATTATAAATATTTGGATAACCTGGTTCACCTTCTTTAATTTTAGAAGCGGCAATTGCGTTTCTAATTGAAGTTCCTAATGCATTAGAAAACTCTGTACTTTTTTGAAGATCAGCTTTTTCTCCGGTAATCAGTCTAGTCCATTCACCGTAAATAATATTTGTTAAGACATCTCTTTTTTGCTTATAGTCTTCTAATGAAATGTTAGGGTCTTTCATTTCCTCTATTAATTCATTGCCACGTTCTTCCCTAATTTGTATTTCTTTCTTATATTTATCTGGGAACAATTCTAGTTCTGCTCTTAATACTTCAATTGCAGCTTCCGTTTCTCTACCTATCATATCTAATTCAAACGCTTGATTATCATCTAGTAAGAGTTTATCGTTTTCAAAAGTACGATCTTGTAAACTCATTTGAAACTCATTTGCATCTGCAGTTAATTTTTGCTCTATAGCGGTACCTGCTCTAAGTCTATCATAAGCATTTTTTTGTTCAAAGTATTGTGCATCTCTAGCGTCAGCACTTGTAGCTAAATCTTGACCTAATCCAGATAAAGCGCTACTTGCATTAGCTAAAGCTCCACCAATACCACCTGAATCATCAACTGTTGGTGCGCCCATAATTTCTGCACCTGCAGCAGCGATTCTTAAATAATCGGATCTTGAAAAACCTTTTTGTTTTTCTGGTGCAGGATAGTATTGATCTATTAAATCTACATAACCAGCGCCGGCAAAACCCTGTCGTTGTGATACACCACCGTGTTTGTAATCATTTCTATTTTGATGTGTAGCGCCGCGCATAACAGTACCATCGGGCATAGTATGTGTAGAAATACCACCTTGTTGGTAAGTAGGTCTAGTCATACCACCATTACCAAAGCCTGCAGTGATACCATTATTAGCACGGCCACCCATATTAAACATTGGTCTTTTTAAACTTTTAAACATTTTAATCTTTTCCTTTATTGAAAGCGCCTATGATACCACCAAGACCTACTCCTGCACCAAGAAGAGTGTCTAAAGTACTCTTATTTGGAGTTGTGATAAAAGAAGTACTTGAAGGTGAACCATAACCAACACCTAACATTTGACCATAAAAACCTAAATTTTGTTGTTCGGCTGTTGCCCCAGCTTGTTTCGCTGCTTGTTCTGCATTTAGTTTCGCTTGCGCTGCCGCTGTGTTTTGTTGGCCCATAGTTGTAAGCGTATTCATTTGATTGTTTAAATTGTTCAAACCATATTGACCCATGTCCATTTGTTGTTGGCCTAAGCCCGCATAGATACCCATTTGGTTTTGTACTTGTTGTTGTGTAGTGTTAGCCATATTCATTTGATTAGCACCTTGTAATCCATAACCTTGAGCAGCTTGTCCATACAATGAAGCGTTATTATTCGCCATTTGTTGTTGAGCATTACCTGCTTGCATTTGTCCAGTAGCTTGATTTTGAAAACCTTGTCCTAGACCCATTTGATTTTGCCCTGCTTGACCATAACCTTGCGCAGCTTGTTGATATGCGTTTTGGTTAGCCGCAGCTTGTCCCATGTTTGCTTGACCTAAGCCCATTTGTTGTGCGTAAGCTGCTTGAGCATTTTGATTGGCTTGATTAAAACCTTGCGCAAGTAAATTACCTTGTAGCTGTGCACCACCAATAGATTGATCTGCTAACATTTGTCCTTCTGCAACCCCGTACCGCGATCCGCCAAACGCGTTACCGGCACTAGCGCCCAACATTGCTTGTTGCTCTTGTGCTTGTTGATTAAACGCGGACATTGAAGCATCAATAACTTGTTGTTGATACGGTGACATAAATTGTTCATAAGCATTTGCACCACTGTATTGACCAGCTTGAGCAAAGTTAGCGGCACCAGCGTTCTGACCAGCGGCTGCTGCAGCTGCAGCTAGATCATATTGACCGGTAGCATTGTTAAATTGTGTTCCTGCATTTCCAAAAGCATTATTGGCATTACCTAAAGCTGCGTTTTGTAAAGCATACTGACTTGCGCCAGCGTTCTGTCCAGCGGCTGCTGCTGCAGCTTGCGCCGCAGTCATAGTTCCTGCATTGTTATACGCAGTGTTAGCGTTAGTCATATTGGTTTGATAAGCAGTACCGTTATTGGTAAAAAAATCTTGGCCTTCAGTAGCAAAGCCTTTTGCATTGTTTAAATAAGCTTGATAAGAACCTAAGCCATTAGGGCCTTGTGCAAGCGTTTGAGCTTCTGTGGTAAGAGTGTCAGTTCCTGCAGTGTAATAATTATTAGCAGTGTTGCCCATGTATGTTGACGGATCAACATACCAAGAATTAGTATCAATGGCGTTAGGAGCGGTGCCGTCTACATAACCGGCAAAATCTTCACCCATTGTTTCAACATAACCAGCGGGTAATGTTCTTTGAGTAGTTGTGGTCATATTAAGCCATTGCCTCCATTTGTTCCATTAGCTGATACATTTTCTTTGCTGCAGCTCTTGGTTCGCCGTTGCCGCCTGTCATTTTATCAAAACCTTCCATACCTTTAGCTGTTATCACAAATTCATCTTTTGACAACATTGCCGGTACGTCATCAGCTAGTTGTGCAATTCCTTGAGAAACAAAAGTTCCTCCCGGTACGCGACCGTCTAATTGCATACCATCAGGTACACCAGGAGCAGCCATAATACCAGTGTCGCCACCCATATTATAATTAACTCTACCACCATTCGCAAAATTACTACCATATAAACGTTTGTAATGTGCCATTAGTTCTGGATCTTTTTTGTATCTAGCATATCTTGGATCATCATATTTACGTGGCGGATTACCATGTGCTTCATATTGATCAAAAAAAGTTCTTAAGACAGCGTCTTTTTCTTGTTGATTTTTAAATTCTTTTTCTTTTAATTTTTTTTCAGCTTCTTTAAAGCCACCTAAAGTAGTTATAGTACCAAGTGAAGTTATAGTTTCCATAACACCCAGTTTTGCAAATTGCCCTGTTTGTAGTTCTTCAAAAGCAGGCATTGCAAAATCCACTGCTTTTTTAGTACCTATATCAATTAGTGAATCACTGCCTGGAAGTGCTGGAACTTTAGCAACCTTAACGCTTTGGCCAAAGTTAGCACCGTTTTCTTTTAACATTGCTAATTCTTTTTCGTTAGGAGAAACACCTTTGTTATATTTATCAGCCCACGCTTGTATTTTGTCAGGGTCGTCTTTAAAATTACTTGTTGTTGTTGCTTTTACTGGATCCATGCCTTCTCTTAAAACTTTATCTAAGTCTGCACCGGTAAGAGTAGGATCCAATTGACTATACTTAGCCATAAATTGA